>Ga0114932_10002204_pt1 | contig 20905 bp, 14 predicted proteins | sample 2SBtaG_2_FD_87286 | JGI IMG/M metagenome (GOLD analysis project Ga0114932, IMG submission 87286) | Deep subsurface microbial communities from Kolumbo volcano to uncover new lineages of life (NeLLi) - 2SBTROV12_ACTIVE470 metaG | ecosystem: Environmental > Aquatic > Marine > Volcanic ... | reverse complement strand
TTAAGCTCTAATAATTCTGCTTCAAGCAATACTTTTTCTAATAATTCATCAATTCCAAGACCTGTTTTTGCTGAAATATCTTGAGACTGAATTTTTCCTCCCCAATCTTCTACTAATAAATTCATATTAGCAAGTCCTTCTTTAATCTTTTCTGGATTTGCCGCTTCTCTATCAATTTTATTAATTGCAAAAATGATTGGAACTCCTGCAGCTTGTGCATGAGATATGGCTTCTTTAGTTTGCGGCATAATATCGTCATCGGCAGCAATAACAATAATAACTAAATCTGTGACTTGAGCTCCACGAGCACGCATTGCTGTAAAAGCTTCGTGACCAGGTGTATCTAAGAATGCTATTTTTTGGCCAGATTCAAGCTCTACACCATAAGCCCCAATATGTTGTGTGATTCCACCCGATTCACCCGCGATGACATTTTCTTTACGTATAAAATCTAAAAGTGATGTTTTACCATGATCTACGTGACCCATTACAGTTACAATTGGTGCGCGAGCTTCTAAATCTTCTTGTTTATCTTCAACTTCTTCTATAGCATCTTCAATATCTGATGTGACAAACTCTACATGGTAACCAAACTCTTCTGCAACAATTGATAGTGTTTCGGCATCTAGTCTTTGATTCATAGTAACCATCATACCAAGTGACATACATGCTGATATAATTTCGGTTACAGAAACATTCATCATAGTGGCTACTTCAGAAGCAGTAACAAACTCTGTCACTTTTAATATTTTACTTTCTGCAGCAGCTAACTCCTGATCAATTTCTGTTTGCTGACGATGTTGATCTCTTTTATCTCTACGATATTTAGCGCCTTTCCCTTTACTAGATTTTCCTTGAAGCTTCTCTAAAGTTTCACGAACTTGCTTTTGAACTTCCTCTGCACTAGGCTCTTCTTTAACAACTTGTGGTCGTTTTTGACCTCTTCCTTTATTATTAAATCTATTGCCTCCTTTAGCGTTACCTTGTCCCTGTCTTTGTCCGCCACCTTTTTGCTCTCCTCCTCCAACTTTACTTATACGACGTCGTTTCTTTTTGGCATCAGTATTTGCATTACCTTGAGGTTTTTTATCTTCTTTCTTTTTCTTTGGTTTGTTGAATTGGGTTAAATCAATTTTCTCTCCTGTTGATTTTGGTCCTGAAAGTTTTTGGTACTTTGTAGTAACTTTTTCATCTTTAGATGCTTCAATGACTTCCTCTTTTGGAGTTTCTGAAGCGTTTTTAACAGCAGGTTTTTCTTTAACCACCTCAACAACTTTTTCTTTTTCTGGTGCTTCCTTTGCTTCTGTTTTTGGTGAAACTTTCTCTTCCTTTTTAGGTTCTGGAGTCTTTTTTTCTTTAACAACTTCCTTTTTAGGCTTTTCTAAATCAATTTTTCCAACTTGCTTAGGCCCTGTAAGTGTAGTTTTGGCTTTAACAATTTCTTTTTTGACAGCTTCTGCTCTTTGAAGTTTTTCTTCTATCTCTCGTTCACGTTCAACACGAAGTGCTTCCTTTTCTTTAAATTTAGCTTCACTAACTTCTTTAGAGGCTACTTTTTTACTCGCATCTGTTTGAAATTCTCCCGAAAGAACTTCATATACTTCTGCAGAAATTTTTGTAGTAGGGCGATGCTCTATCTCTATGCCTTTAGATTCTAAAAAATCTACAGCACGATCTATGGAGATATTTAACTCCCTTAGTACTTTATTTAATCTAATTGTTTCAGCCATAAATTGCCTTTAAAAATATCAAACAGCATTCACTGTTCTTGTTTCAGTACTTATATTTTTTTGAATAAAAACAGAACTTTAAATGTATTTTCAATTTTTATCCAATATATAATAATTTTTTATTCTTCAAATTCTTCTTTAAGAATTCGAACAACTTCACTAATTGTTTCTTCTTCTAAATCGGTACGTTTTACTAAATCTACTATGTCTTGTTCTAAAACACTTTTTGCTGTGTCTAACCCAGCTTTTGCTAATTCTTCAATAATCCATCCTTCAATTTCATCAGAGAATTCTGTTAGCTCTACATCTTCTTCTACGCCTTCTCTAAAGACATCTATTTCATATCCTGTAAGCTGTCCTGCCAAACGAATATTATGTCCACCACGTCCAATTGCTTTACTTACTTCTTCTGGTTTAAGAATAACTTCAGCACGTTTTGTTTCTTCATCAAGCTTAACAGAAGTTACTCTTGCTGGACTTAATGCTCTTGTGACAAACAATTGTACATTATTGGTATAATTTATAACGTCTATGTTTTCATTACCTAACTCACGAACTATGCCGTGAATTCTTGAGCCTTTCATACCAACACAAGCTCCTACAGGATCAATTCTATCATCATAAGAATCTACAGCAACTTTAGCTTTTTCTCCAGGAATCCTAACCACTTTTTTTACAGTAATTAAGCCATCAAAAACCTCAGGGATTTCTTGTTCAAACAATTTTTCTAAGAATACAGGAGCCGTTCTTGACATAATAATAGCCGGCTTATTTCCTTTGAGTTCAACGGTTTCAATAATACCTCTTACATTTTCTCCTTTTCTAAAGAAATCTGAAGGAATTTGCCTGTCCTTTGGCAAAATTATTTCGTTGCCTTCATCGTCCAACAAAATAATTGCTCTATGACGAATATGATGTACCTCAGCGGTATAAATCTCCCCTACTAAATCTTTAAATTGCTTGTAAATATTTGTATTGTCGTGTTCGTGTATTTTAGATATTAAGTTTTGACGCAACGCTAGAATTGCACGACGACCAAGATCTATAAGTTTAACTTCCTCAGACACATCTTCACCAACTTCAAAATCGGGTTCAATCTTTCTGGCTTCGGCTAATGAAATTTCCTGATTTGGTTCTTCTACTTCACCATCAGCAACTACAACACGATTTCTCCAAATTTCTAAATCGCCTTTATCTGGATTAATGATAATATCAAAATTATCATCATCACCAAATTTTTTCTTTAATGCATTTCTAAAAACATCCTCTAATATCGCCATTAAGGTAACACGATCAATTAATTTATCGTCCTTAAATTCTGAAAATGACTCAATTAACGCAATATTTTCCATAACTATTCTGGATTAAAATTTTATTTTCACTTTTGCTTCTACAATATCATTATACGATATTGTCGCTTCTTTTTTTACAGTAACCTTACCTTTACCAATTGGTTTTGGTTCTCTAGTTTTCCACTCCAAAAAAATACTTTGTTCTTTTGTATTAACAAGCTTAGCTTCAAACTTTTTATTATCAATTGTCTTAACCTCTAACACTCTTCCAATATTTTTTTGATATTGTCTCGCATGGTTTAAAGGTGTTGTTGCTCCTGCCGAAGCAACCTCTAAAGAAAAATCCTGTTCTTCTCTATCTAAATTATGCTCAATAGCTCTACTTATAAACATGCAATCCTCTACAAGTACGCCATTATCACCATCAATAATTACTTTTATAGAATTCCCTTCTAGCACATCAAAACTAATTAAAAACAAATCTTGTCGCTCTTCGAGGGCTTTATCTAGTAAAGTATTAACCTTATTTTTGAACATTTTTTAGTATAAAAAGAGGGGACTTCTCGTCCCCTCACCTATTCTTTTTCTTACAACGCTGCAAATATACAATATTTATCTTGATTTTTACAAACGTTTAAAACACACTTTTTTAATATTCTTTCAAACATCATAATACAAAAAATCAGCCTTGGACTAAAAGACTGATAATTTAAGTTTTTGTTGGCCTACTAGGGCTCGAACCTAGACTCTTCTGGACCAAAACCAGACGTGTTGCCAGTTACACCATAGGCCAATATCTCATTTTGAGGTTGCAAATTTATAACAAAGTTTTAGTTGCGCAAGCATTTTCTAAAGAAAATAATACGAAACACTTAACGTTTACTTAAAAATAGTAACGTGTAATTTATTTATTGTTAAATTCGCCATCAGTAACAAATAATGATTATGACACAATTCAACTTCAAAAAGTGGAATACCATTTTAGGATGGTTTGCCTTTTTAGTCGCATTTATTACCTATAGCTTAACTGTTGAACCTACAGTAAGTTTTTGGGATGCAGGAGAATATATTTTAACCTCTTCCAAACTACAAGTTGGGCATCCTCCTGGAGCACCATTGTTTCAAATGATGGGTGCTTTTTTCTCAATATTTGCAACTGACCCTTCTCAAATTGGCCTTATGCTAAATATGATGAGTGCTGCAGCGAGTGCTTTTACAATCCTGTTTATGTTTTGGTCCATCACAATTTTGTTGCAAAAACTAGTGGTAAAAACAGTATCTATTTCTCCAAGTAAAGGTCAATCTGTTCTTGGTAGTGCGCTCGTTGGAAGTCTCGCTTTTACATTTACAGATTCGTTTTGGTTTAACGCTGTAGAAACTGAAGTATATGCCATGGCAACTTTAATCATGGCTGTTTTATTTTATTTAGCATTACGCTGGGAACAAGACATGGACAAACCTAGAGGGAACAAATGGTTAATTCTTATTTCTTTTATTATTGGTTTATCGTTTGGTGTACATTTTATGGGGTTGTTAACTATTCCTGCTATTGGACTCATCTATTTCTTTAAAAATTATAAAACTGTAACTGTTAAAAATTTCATCATTGCCAATGTTGTTGTGGTTACTATTTTGCTTTTCATCTTTAAGCTATTGCTTCCTAATGCGCTCAAATTTTTTAGTGCTGCAGAAGTGTTCTTTGTAAATAGTATAGGCTTACCATTTAATTCGGGAAGTATTATTGCTGGTTTGTTAGCCGTTACATTATTTTACTATGGCTTAAATTATACTAGAAAAAAACACTATAAGCACACCAATACATTAATTCTTTGTGTGCTATTTATTTTTATTGGCTTCTCCTCTTGGATGATGCTTCCTATTCGTGCAAATGCAAATGTTATTATCAATGAAAACAACCCTTCAAGTGCGAGAGAATTGTTGGCTTACTACAATTTAGAACAATACCCTAAAACACATTTGTTTTACGGTCCTCAGTTTACAGAGCAATATGCAGGTTATGATGAAAATAATCCTTATGTAGATGATAAGCCTAAATACGAAAAAGATTATAAAAAAGGTGAATACGTCATTGTAAACGATTACAAAAACGCAAATCCAAACTATAACTCAGAACAAGCATCTATTCTCCCCAGAATGTGGAGCGCGGAACATGCCGAAAATTATATGCTTTATACTGGTTTCCTAGATTTTAAGATAAAACCAGAATACCAAATGCAAAATGAGGTAAGAGCATTGGTTTCAGATTTTATTGGTCGTGTAAACGAAGGGCTAGTTGATTATAGCGATTACAATAACTTTTTAAAACAATATGGTCCACAATATTTTGACATAGAAAAACCCTCGTTTGGAAACAATATTGCATATATGCTCGAATACCAATTAGGTTATATGTATTGGCGCTACTTTATGTGGAATTTTACAGGACGACAAGACGATATACAGGGCAAATACGATATGCATGGCAATTGGATAAGTGGTATTAATTTTATTGATGAAATACATTTGGGCTTACCTCAAGATAATTTACCAAGTGATGTATTAAATAATAAAGCTAGAAATACCTATTACTTTTTACCATTCCTTTTGGGATTAATAGGATTATTCTTTTTATACAATACAGACAAAAAGCTATTTTGGACCATGCTCGTCTTCTTTCTGTTTACAGGACTCGCCATTCAGTTTTATACTAATGTAAGACCTTTTGAGCCTCGTGAGCGCGATTACTCGGTTGTTGGATCATTCTACGTCTTTGCTATCTGGATTGGCTTTGGAGTATATGCCCTTTTTGAGTTATTAAAAACTAAAATTAAATCTAACTTACTTGCGCCCACTGTTGTGCTAATATGTTTAATATTAGTTCCTGGAATATTAGCTGCAAACAATTGGGACGACCATGATCGTTCTGGTAAAAGAACTGCCAACTCAATGGCACGTGCCTATTTAGAATCTTGTGCACCAAATGCTATTTTGTTTACCATTGGCGATAACGATTCATTCCCTTTGTGGTATCTTCAAGAAATTGAAGGTGTAAGAACAGATGTAAGAGTTATAAATACAAGTTTATTCCAAACGGACTGGTACATAGATCAAATGAAACGAAAAGCTTATGAAAGCGACCCAATTCCTTCTCAACTAACTCACGACCAATACAAATATGGAACTAATGATTATGTTATAAAAGCACCTGTTACAAGAGATACTTTAAACATAAAAGAGGTGTTGAATTTTATAACTAGTGATAACCCAAGAACAAAATACAAATATGTGTTGCAACAAGATCCCGAAATAGATATTAATAGATATAGAAGTCAAGAACTAAATGCCAATTATTTACTAACTGAAAACATTAGAATTCCTGTAAATAAAGATGCTGTACTTAAAAATAATATTGTTAAAGAAAAAGATGCTAACAAAATAGCACCTTATATAGACATAAAAATTAAAGGGAGCGCCTTATATAAAAACAGATTATTAATGCTAGACATTGTTGCTAATAATAATTGGGAACGCCCTATATATTTTACAGGTGGAGCTTTTGGAGACGATGATTATATCTGGATGAAAGATTATCTTCAATTAGATGGTTTGTGTTATAAATTAGTCCCTATTAAAACACCAGTAGATAAAGCAAACCCTTTTGATATGGGTCGAATAGATAGTGATTTAATGTATGAAAAAGTAAAATCTTGGGATTGGGGAAATAGTGGAGAAAATATTTATCACGATGTTGAAACTAGAAAAAATGGTATTTCATATAGAGGAAATCTTGCACGCCTTATTGAAACTTTTATCAACGAAGAACAGTTTGATAAAGCTGAAGAAATAGCTGATCTTGCTATGAAGAAAATGCCTGTTGATGAGTTTGGTTATTACACATTGTTAGAGCCATATATTGGTGCTTACTACGAAGTAAAAGCTAAGGACAAAGCACGACAATTGTTTTTTGATGTTTCAAAAAAATATCAGGAAACCCTAACATACTACAGTACGCTTAGTGAAGAAAAACAAGGACAGCGTATAGAGGAAATATCGACAGATATTAGTCGCTATAGAGGTTTAATTGATGTAATAATGATTTATGAAGATAAAGATTTTGTCCAAACTGAAATGCAGAAATACAACAATTTTATTAGACTCTTCACAGGAGAAGAACCTGAAGATTTGGAACGTATTGATAAGGATATTCCAATAGACACTAACGCTATTGAAATTGATAGTAATGAGTAATGCATATAACTCCTGTTACAACTCCAAAACTTTTAAAAAAAACTTTCCCGAGCTTAGTTTGGGAATTTCTTGCTAAAAGCAAATCAATATATCTTACGTTTGATGATGGACCAACGCCAGAAATTACAGAATGGACTTTAGATATCCTTAAGCAATTTGATGCCAAAGCTACTTTTTTTTGCATCGGCAAAAACGTTGAAGAACATCCAGAAATATTCAATAATATAATTACAGATGGTCATGCCATTGGTAACCACACTTATAATCATTTAAAAGGTTGGAAAACCAAAACAGATGATTATGTGAATAATATTTTAAAAACTCAAAAGGTTTTATTTAATCAAAAATCAAAAAGCGTAGGTCTATTTCGTCCGCCTTATGGACAAATAAAACCAAAGCAAATAAAAGAATTATCCCAACTAGGTTTCAAAATAATTATGTGGTCTGTACTTTCTATAGATTATGATATAACTGTATCAAAAGAAAAATGTTTAAAAAATGTAATTGACAATACAGCTTCAGGAGATATAGTTGTTTTTCATGACAGTATTAAAGCATCCAAAAACTTGCAATATGCGCTTCCAAAAGTGTTAGAGTATTTTAGCGAAAAAGGATATGTGTTTAAACGTATTCCTGAATAAGACCAATAAGTGTATTGGCGTCTTGCTCACCACTTTGGCGCCATTTCATTTCACCGTCTTTATAAATAATTAATGTAGGTAAACCTTTTATACGAAGTGCTTCTGCCAAGTCTTTGTTTTTATCAACGTCAATTTTAATCACTTTAGCTTTATCCCCAAGCGCAGCAGCAACATCTCTTAATACAGCATGCATGCCTTCAGATTGTTCATTCCAGTCTGTGAAAAAATCTAACAAAACAGGAATATTTACATCTATTAATTCCCCAAACTTTGACATCCTTATAATGTTTTAAATCAAGTGTACTATTACAAACCTACAAATTTTTATTGGTTTTGAAAACCAATACTTTAGCCAGCTTTATTTAGTCTTATTTATAAAAATAAACATTTCTATGCAATTATGCATTATTTGTGCCTTTTTTAAGCTCTATCACCGTTATTTCTGGCCATATACCAACACGTCCAGGATAGGCTAAAAACCCAAAGCCTCTATTTACATTTATATACTGTCCTTTTTGCTTGTAAATTCCTGCCCAATACTTATAACGCCATTTTACAGGACTCCATTTAAACCAACCCGGAATTTCTATCCCAAACTGCATGCCGTGTGTATGACCACTTAAGGTTAAATGGTAATGATAATCATGGTCTATAACTTCATACTCCCAATGCGATGGATCATGACTCATTAAAATTTTAAAATCGTTCGCATCAATATGTTGTACCGCTTTTGTTAAGTCCCCTTTTTGTTTAAATCCTTTACCCCAATTCTCTACACCAATTAATGCAATACGCTGTCCATTCTTCTCAAGGAATCGGCTTTCATTTAATAATAAATCAAAGCCAATTTCTCGTTGTAGGTCTGCTAAATCTTTAAGGTTTTGTTGTTTGTCTTTTTCAGATTCCCATTGTACATAATCACCATAATCATGATTTCCTAAAATTGAAAAAATTCCGTCTTTAGCTTTTAATTTACTGAATGTATCTTTCCAAGGAATCATTTCTTCAGTTTTATTATTTACCAAATCGCCTGTAAATAAAATAACATCACTTTGTTGCTCATTAACCAAATTTACAGCATATTCTATTTTCTCCTTATTATCAAAACTACCACTATGTATATCGCTTATCTGTGTGATTTTATAACCATCAAAAGCCTCTGGTAAATCTTCAAAATGAAGTGTGTATTTTAAAACTTTAAAATTGTATTTTCCTTTATACATTCCATATAATAACGACGCAAATGGTATAGCTGCTATCCCCAAAGCCAACTGACTTATAAATTTTCGTCGCAATGGGAAATGATTACTTTGGCTACCATCATTTTCTGTAAAAAAAGAATACGCAGCTTGTGGCAGTCGTATAATATCTTCACCAAACATAAAGAGCATCATCACTATTTTAGGAAGATATAATGTTAAAAACAATCCAATAGCAATATTTGTTTTTATCGATAGTCCTTTTCCATCCATATGTGTCAGTTGGTAAACAAAATTCCCTAAAACCAAGATTGAAATTAGAACATACAAATAATAAGACCAATTACTCTTAACGAGAGTTTTGATAGATTGAAAAGCATAAAAGTCTATAATACCAAAAATAACTATAAAGATTATCCAACGAAGCATATGCAATTTTATTAAATATAATTCAATGTAATGCTAATAAATCATTGATAAAATTTATTTAACGATACCTTAAGATTTATTATCTTTCTGCTTCTTTTAGACTCATTATTTATGAAGCCATTATTTCTTCTTTTAACAATTACTCTTTTCCTATTTGGTTGTTCTGAAAAATCAAGCATCTCACCTGCTACAAAAGACAAACTTTTAACCTCTTTTGTTAATCCGTTTATTGGGACTGGAGGTCATGGACACACATATCCTGGAGCAACAATGCCTTTTGGGATGATGCAATTAAGCCCAGACACACGATTAGATGGTTGGGATGGTTGCTCAGGTTATCATTACAGTGATTCTTATATTTATGGATTCTCTCACACACACCTCAGCGGAACAGGAGTAAGTGACTATGGCGACATCTTACTCATGCCTACAAATGAAGTAATTTTTAATAATGGAGCCGATGGTAAAAAAGGCTATCGGGCTCATTTTTCTCATGATAGCGAAACTGCTAAACCAGGATATTATAAGGTGTATTTAGATTCAACAAATATTGATGTTGAATTAACGGTTTCTAAACGTAGCGGCATACATCAATACACTTTCACAGAAGGTTCAAAACAAATTGTTATCTTAGATTTAGAACATCGTGATGAAGTATTAGACAGCAAAGTAAATGTGTATTCAAATACTGAAATTGGCGGACATCGGCATTCTAAAGCTTGGGCTACTAATCAATATTTATTTTATAATATTCAGTTTTCTAAGCCTTTTAAAAACATGGTGTTTCTTAATGACAATAATCAAGGCAAAAAAGTAAAAGCTGCTTTCGAATTTGATGCTTCAATAGGTGATGTTTTAGAAATTAAAATAGGCATAAGTGCTGTTGACGAAGAAGGTGCACGAAAAAATTTAAGAACCGAAATTGAAAATAAAACATTTGAAACCATTAAATCTGAAGCAGAAAAAATTTGGGAAACGCAACTTGAAAAAATTGTGATTGAAGGCTCTGATATGGATAATAAAATCAATTTTTATTCCGCATTATACCATACCATGATTGCTCCAAATTTATATCAAGATGTAGATGGGCGTTATCGCGGCATGGATTTAAAAGTGCATCAAAATAATGATTTCGAGTACTATACTGTTTTTTCACTTTGGGATACTTTTAGAGGCGCGCATCCTCTTTACACTATAATAGAACAAGATCGTACCAACGATTTTATAAATACCTTTTTAACAAAATATGACGAAGGCGGTATCATGCCAATTTGGGATTTATCAGCCTGTTATACGGGTTGTATGATTGGTTACCATGCTGTGCCTGTAATTGTTGATGCCTATTTAAAAGGTATTAATAATTATGATGTAAACAAGGCGTTTGAGGCCATGAAACATAGTGCTTCACAAGATAAACTTGGTCTAGAATTCTATAAAAAATTTGGTTATATTCCTGTAGAATTTGAAAGCGAATCGGTGTCTAAAACCTTAGAGTATGCCTATGATGATTGGACCATAGCACAATTGGCAAAAGCTTTGGGTAAAACTGAGGATTATAAAACTTATTCTGAAAGAGCACAATATTATAAAAACATATACGATCCCGAAACACAATTTATGAGAGGGCGTTTTAGAAATACTTGGTTTGCGCCATTTGATCCATACGAGGTAAATTTTAATTACACCGAAGCCAACTCTTGGCAGTACAGTTTTTACGTACCGCAAGATATATCAGGGTTTATGAAGCTCCTTGGTGGGAAGGATAAACTGGAAGCTAATCTGGATAAACTTTTCGTTGCTCAAGCTGAAACATCTGGACGAGATCAAGCAGATATCACTGGCTTAATTGGTCAATATGCACATGGCAACGAACCCAGTCATCACATGGCGTATTTATATAATTTTGTGAATAAGCCTTTTAAAACACAAGAAAAAGTGCATCAAATTTTAACCACGCTTTATAAAAATAACCCTGACGGAATCTCAGGAAATGAAGATTGTGGACAAATGAGCGCGTGGTTTGTATTGGGTTCAATGGGATTTTATCCTGTAACGCCTGCATCTAACACATATATAATTGGAAATCCTTTGTTTGAAAAAGCAACTATTAATCTAGAAAATGGTAATCAATTTACAATTGTTGCTCATGATATAAGTAATGAAAATAGCTATATAGAAAATGTAGTATTAAACGGGAAACCATTAAACAGAACCTATTTAAATCATGATGAAATTATAAATGGTGGAATCTTAGAATTTCAAATGACCAATCATCCATCCGAATGGGGAAGTAAAGAAGGACAAGAACCAAAAACTGAGATTACAGAACATCTCATTGTTCCTGCTCCTTTTATTGCCAAAGGTGATGTTGCCTTTAAAGGAAGCACAGAAGTATTCTTAAAAAACGCAGATGAAAAAGCCAATATATATTATGCTATTAACAACTCAAAATTTAAATCCTACAAGGAAGCATTCACTATTTCAGAACCAATATCACTTAGCGTTTACTCTGAAATAAATGAAGCCAAAAGTGCAACAATTATTACTCAATTTTATAAAATAGATCCAAATCTTAGCATTACTTTAGAAACAGAATACGCAAACCAATATAATGCTGGAGGTAACGATGCATTAATTGACGGAATTATTGGTGCACAAGATTTTAGAACAGGCACATGGCAAGGATATTGGGATGAAGATGTTATTGCAACAGTCGATTTAGGAAAAGAAAAAACAATAAAGTCTATTATTGTAAGCTTTTTACAAGACCAACGCTCTTGGATTTTTTATCCTACACAAGTAGAGTGTTTAGTCTCTAGTGATGGTATTAATTTTAAGTCTACTGGAAAGAAAACAATAGATGCCACAAAACCATCAGAAAATGTTGAAATAAAAAAATTATCTTTTAAGCAAGCAACAACAAATTATCGTTATGTAAAAATCATTGCCAAGAAATTGGGTGTTTTACCAAAATGGCATTTAGGTTATGAGCATGATGGGAGAAGTTGGCTATTTGTAGATGAAATAATAATAAATTAAAGCTATGCCTTTCAATAATTTAACACCAATGCTCGAGGTAGAAAACATGGATGAAACCATTGTTTTTTACGAAACTATTTTAGATTTTAAATGTATAGAACGATATAATGATGAATGGGCTATTGTGCAAAAAGATGATGTGTCTATCATGTTCTCCAATCGTTTTTTTAAAGAAGATTACCCAAGTACTTATATGACTGGAAGCTTGTATATTTATACGGATGATATTGATGTAATTTGGCAAATACTTAAAGATAAAGTTCATGTGTGTTATCCTATTGAAAACTTTGAATATGGTATGCGTGAATTTGCCATTTATGATAATAATGGTTACCGCCTTCAATTTGGGCAGGAAATTACAATTAACTAACTAAAATACATGAACCACCAAAAATCCTATCGCTCCTCTTTCATTTTATTAACTATCTTATTTTTTCTTTGGGGTTTTATTACTGTTTTGGTAGATTCTTTAATTCCACGTTTGCGTGAATTATTTACACTTACATACTTTCAAGCAGGATTAGTACAATTTGCTTTTTTTGGTGCTTATTTTTTACTCTCTATTCCTGCAAGTTATATCCTTTCAAAAATTGGTTATAAAAAAGGAATTATTCTAGGGCTATTAACAATGACAACTGGCTGTTTACTATTTTACCCAGCGGCTTCCTATCGTGTGTTTGGTGTATTTATGTTAGCGTATTTTATTTTAGCAGGTGGAATGACCATCTTACAAGTAGCTGCCAATCCGTTTGTAGCTGTGTTAGGAAGTGAAGATGGAGCTTCAAGCCGATTAAACTTATCACAAGCGTTCAACTCACTAGGGACAGCTATAGCTCCAGCAGTTGGCGCTTTATTTATTTTAAATGATACTATTAAAACTGAAGATGAAATTGCGTCACTTACTGAAACTGCCAAAGAAACCTATTTGTCCTCTGAAGCTTCTGCAGTACAAACCCCTTTTTTGGGACTAGCATTATTTATTGGCTTAATAGCGATTATATTCTTGTTTGCTAAACTTCCAAAAATGATGAGTGAAAAATCTACAGGAACTTATGGTGAAGCTTTTAAAAATAAAAATCTAATGTTAGGTGTCTTAGGAATTTTCTTTTATGTAGGTGCCGAAGTTGCTATTGGGAGTTACTTAGTAAATTACTTTTTAGATATGAGTTTAGTAGATGTCATTAAAGAACATCGTTTTATGAAATTAATAGCTGAAGGAATTTTAAATTCAGGTATAACAGACAATGATGACAAGGCCATTGTTGGTGTATTTGTAACATTTTACTGGTCTGGAGCTATGATAGGTCGTTTTATAGGTTCGTATTTAACAAAGATTATGAATCCCGGAAAAGTCTTAGGAATTTTTTCCACACTAGCTGTTACTTTAATTCTCATTTCTATTAGCACTACAGGATTGGTAAGTATGTGGAGCATTTTAGCCGTTGGTTTATTCAACTCTATTATGTTTCCAACAATTTTTACACTATCTATTGATGGATTAGGAGAACTTAAACCTAAAGGGTCAGGATTATTGTGTACAGCTATTGTTGGTGGTGCTTTAATTCCACCTTTATACGGCTATTTAACAGATGTTATTGGATTTAAAATTGCTTTATTTTTTATTGTTTTATGTTATGCTTATATATTATATTTCGGATATCGCAATTCTAAAAAACTAGTAATCAAATAAAATCTTTCCTCAATAAAGGAAAAGACAAAAACATAATTTATGAAACGTAGAAACTTTATTAAAAATGCCTCATTAACAAGCGTTGGAATTGTTGTTGGAAGTACATTAGCAAGTTGTAAAGAAAATACTTCGGAAGAAAAAAAGGCAATAACTCCAGCTATAAAAACATCATTCCCTTTAGTTATTGGCACATGGAATGTAAAAAGAGCTACTGCTACAGCTGGAGAAGCTCTAGAACAAGGCGCCATTGCTTTAGATGCCATAGAACAAGGTTGTAGGATTGAAGAAGCTGACGAAAAGAATCAAACAGTTGGAAAAGGCGGTTTGCCTGATCGTGATGGCCATGTAACATTAGATGCTAGTGTTATGGATAACCATGGTAATTGTGGTTCTGTAGTATATATGGAGAACGTAACCCATGCTATTTCGGTAGCACGAAAAGTTATGGAAGAAACACCCCATGTGATACTTGCAGGAAAAGGCGCCGAACAATTTGCGTATGAACAAGGATTCCCAAAAGAAAATTTACTCACAGAAGCTTCAAAAAAAGCTTGGGAAACATGGACCGTAAAAAGTGAGTACAAACCCATTATTAATATTGAAAATCACGATACTATTGGCATGTTGGCTATTGATAAGCATGGCAATATTTCGGGAGGATGTACAACTAGTGGTCTTGGATTTAAAATGGCTGGTCGTGTTGGTGACTCGCCTATAATTGGTTCTGGATTGTTTGTAGATAATGAAATTGGCGCGGCTGTCGCAACTGGTTTGGGTGAAGAAGTGATTAAAACCGTTGGTAGTTTTTTAATTGTTGAATTGATGCGTCAAGGTAAATCTCCTCAAGAAGCTTGTGAAGATGCCATAAAACGCATTGTGAGTAAACCAAACAGTAACTATAAGAATTTTCAGGTTGGCTATATTGCTGTTAACAAACAAGGAGAAACCGGTTATTATGCTATTCATAAAGGATTTAGTATGACTAAATACCAAGAAGGAAATAACACAAACACACCTTCCAATTATTATATTAAGAGTAACTAATCACAAAATTAAATCTTTGATAGCAGCAGATTAAATACATATTTAATCTATAAAAAGCAGTCTTAATTTTTGCGAAAATCTCAGCGAATGTGTATTTCGTCGATATTCTATACAGTATTCTTCAAATAAACTAGATTTCTTTGCATTTAATCAAATTTTTAAAGCATCTATTATTATCGTGTTCTTTCTTTGTAGTAGAAACAAACCCAAATCATGAACAAAATAATAACCATAATAGCCTTTTTAATCGTTCCCTTTTTTGCAACTGCGCAAAACGATTCTGAAATAGTAAAGACTAATGTTATTATTAAAACTGAGGTTGTTATTAAAAAGATTGACCCTATTAATATTAATCCAAAAAGACAAAATTTAGACCTTAACTATAAAAAGAGTAACGATATTATTAGCGTTAAGGCATATATAAAAAGTTTACAGTTAAAGCGTAAAGCTACTGTAATGAGTTAATTAATTCAACAAAATAGTGAATAGCTTAAAGAGCCACACCATGTGTGGCTCTTTTTGTTTTTAATCAATCTCCTTTTTAATGGCAAAATTTGTAGTTTTATAGTCTTCAATAAAACATTACATGTCAGAACAAAAACGCCTTTTCTTAGTTGATGCTTACGCATTAATATTTCGTGGGTATTATGCCTTTATAAAAAATCCCCGAATTAACTCCAAAGGCACAGATACTTCAGCAATAATGGGATTTATGAATTCGCTTTTAGATGTCATTAAAAGAGAACGCCCAGACCATTTAGCGGTTTGTTTTGACAAAGGCGGAAGTATTGCACGTAAAGAAGCATTTCCAGAATACAAAGCCAATCGAGATGCAACACCCGAAGCCATTAAAGTTGCTGTCCCTTATATTTATGATATTTTAAAGGCCATGCATATTCCAATTATGGTGAAAGAAGGTTTTGAAGCAGATGATGTAATTGGAACACTTGCCAAAAAAGCCGAAAAAGAAGGCTATCAAACCTTTATGGTCACTCCCGATAAGGATTTTGCACAATTGGTTTCCGAAAATATTTTTATGTACAGACCAATGTTTGGAGGTGGTTATGAAACTTGGGGAATACCCGAAGTACAGAAAAAGTTTGAAGTAGAGCACCCAGAACAGGTTATTGATTTTTTGGGTATGATGGGAGATGCGTCCGATAATATTCCAGGGCTTCCAGGTGTTGGGGAGAAAACCGCCAAAAAATTTCTTGCTGCTTATGGCAGTATGGAAGGTTTGCTTGAAAATACTCATGAGCTTAAAGGGAAAATGAAAGAAAAAGTAGAAGCAGCTAAAGACTTAGGCTTACTTTCAAAACAATTGGCAACGATTATGTTGGACGTTCCTGTAGAGTTTCATTTTGATGATTTTGAATTGAATACTCCAGATATTGAAAAAGTAACAGCTATTTTTCAGGAATTAGAATTTCGAAGACTTACCGAAAATTTAGTGAAAACTTTTGCTGTTAATAACACTGGAGAAAAAGTGAAAATAGCAGATTCTTCTAATGAAACTACAAAAGTAACGCCTTTAAAATCCACCTCTGCTGGATCGGGACAATTTTCTTTATTTGGAGGAGAAGAAGCATCCGATTCTACAGAACCAATAAACGATTTCAGCAGAAAAACCATAGCAACCAAATCACACTTTTACCAAAGTGTTACTCCTGGTTTATCTATGAAACTCTTTCTTGATAAAATAATGCAACAAACATCTGTATGTTTTGATACGGAAACTACGGGGATAAACCCCATAACTGCCCAATTGGTTGGTATTGCTTTTTCTTGGGATATAGGTAAAGGGTTTTATCTGCCTTTCCCAGATGATAAAAATGAAGCTCAAAAACTCATGGAGCAATTGCGCCCATTTTTTGAAGCTGAACACATCGAGAAAATAGGTCAGAATTTAAAATACGATATTAAAGTTTTAGCTAAGTATAACATTATTGTAAAAGGGAAACTGTTTGATACTATGATTGCGCATTACCTTATTAATCCAGATATGCGACATAATATGGATGTATTGGCGGAAACATATTTGAATTACACACCAGTTTCAATTACAGAACTTATTGGTAAGAAAGGAAAAAACCAGTTATCAATGCGAGATGTCTCACTTGAACAACAAACCCAATACGCGGTTGAAGATGCCGATATTACGCTTCAACTAGCAGCACATTTTCAAGGAGAACTCAAAGAGGCCAATACCCAAAAGTTATTTGACGACCTTGAAATTCCGTTAGTAAAAGTGCTGGCTTCTATGGAATTAGAAGGTATTAACTTAGATTCAAATTTTTTAAATTCACTTTCAGAAGATTTAAATGCTGATATACAAACATTAGAATCTAAAATATATGACACTGCAGGTGAAGCTTTCAATATTGCATCACCAAAACAAATGGGAATCATTCTCTTTGAAAAACTAAAATTAGTTGATAAACCTAAAAAAACAAAAACAGGACAATACGCCACTTCAGAAGATATTCTTTCATATTTAGCTAAAGACCATGCCATTATTAGACACATCTTGGAGTATCGAGGCTTAGCAAAATTAAAGAGCACTTATGTAGATGCACTGCCAAATCAAGTTTTGGAGCAAACAGGACGTGTACACACCGACTATATGCAAACCGTTGCTGCTACAGGGCGTTTAAGTAGTAACAATCCTAATTTACAAAATATTCCTATTCGTACTGAGCGTGGACGTCAAGTACGAAAAGCTTTTATTCCGCGTAACGACGATTATATTTTATTAGCTGCCGATTATTCGCAAATAGAACTACGTGTTATTGCGGCTTTAAGCGAAGAAGATAATATGATTACTGCTTTTAAAAATGGTGAAGACATTCATGCGTCGACTGCTGCAAAAGTATTTAACGTTAATATTAATGAGGTTACCAGAGAGCAACGTGGTAATGCCAAAACAGTTAATTTCGGAATAATTTATGGTGTTTCGGCTTTTGGTTTAAGCAATCAAACCGATTTATCGCGAAGTGAATCTAAGGAATTAATTGAAACCTATTATGCAACTTATCCAAAACTTAGAAATTATATAAGCGAGCAAGTAGATTTTGCAAGAGAGCATGGTTATGTACAAACTGTTTTAGGAAGACGTCGCTATTTAAAAGATATTAATTCAAGAAATGCTGTTGTACGAGGTGCAGCCGAACGGAATGCTGTTAATGCGCCAATACAGGGAAGTGCAGCCGATATTATTAAAATTGCAATGATAAATATTCATAAAAAATTAGAATCTGGCGATTTTAAATCTAAAATGCTGTTACAAGTACATGACGAATTGGTGTTTGATGTATTTAAAACAGAATTAGAAACTATAAAAGCCCTAGTTAAAAAAGAAATGGAAACAGCTTATAACTTATCTGTGCCTTTGGTTGTCGATTTAGACACGGGCAACAATTGGTTAGAAGCGCATTGATAATATCTTCCTTGAAGGTATAGATGTTACAAATAATTAATCATTATTACTTTAATGGTTTTAAAAGGAATCCTATAAATAAAACCCAGTTGCATATTGATTTTTAAATTTTTAACTTTAAAGGTTCATTTATAAGCTTTTACAATATGTCAGATACAACTTTACCAACAATTACACTAGAAGACAAATATCATAGAAAACAACATCAAATACTTATTCGGTTTAAATATAATAAACCCCTTATTGAAAAGGTACGAGCTATTAATGGAACACGTTGGAGTTCTAATTTAAAGAGTTGGTATATTAAAAATACTCCTGCGCATTTAAAACTTATAAAAACACAATTAAAAGAAAATGCCATTATAAACGATTCGACTTTGACACAAAGTAAGTTTAATTCTCAAAAACATAATAAACGCAAACGAATTGTTAGTACAAAACACAAAGAATTACTCTTGGGTTATATGCACTATTTACAAGGGAAGCGTTATAGTGAGAGTACTGTAAAAACATATTTATCGCTAACTGCCGATCTTGTTGAATTTCATAACACCAAAGACTTGAGTACACTTACAAATAGAGATATTGAACTATTTATTGAACAAATTATGATCCCTAAACGCTATTCTATTAGCACACACAGGCAATTTATAAGTTCGCTAAAACATTTTAAAACCTATTATCCTGATTGTAATATTGACGAATTAAAGCTTGTATTACCCAAAAAAGATAAATTATTACCTACTGTATTGTCTAAAGCAGAAGTAATTGCTTTGATAAGATGCACCCAGAATTTAAAACATCGTACCATAATTGCACTTTTATATTCTTGTGGTTTACGTATTGGTGAGCTTATTAATTTAAAATTATTTGACATAGATATAGATCGCAGACAATTGATAGTAAGGCATGGTAAAGGGCGAAAAGATCGCTATGTAATTTTAGCCGAATCCTTTTTACCACTTTTACATAATTATATTATGACCTATCAACCAAAAGACTATGTTTTTGAAGGTCAAAGCGGAGCCAATTACAGTGCCGAAAGTATTCGTTCTTTCTTAAAACGCAGTTGCAAAAATGCTAATATAAAGAAACGTGTTACGCCTCATACGCTACGTCATAGCTATGCTACACATTTGTTGGAAAGTGGTATTGATATACGTTACATTCAAGAATTATTAGGTCATGCAAAACCAGAAACTACCATGATTTACACACATGTTAGTAAAAAAGATTTATTAGAAATTAAGAGTCCGTTAGACATTGCATTAAAAAATATGGTATCATCAAATACATTACCTAAGACACTATTAAGTCAAAATTTGTAAGTTATTTACACTTTTTTTGAAGCTATTTAACGAGTGTTTTATAAAATAGTATATATTTAGTTTGTAAAACCAGACATAACATTTGTTTATCCAGAAAATTGATTGTAATAAACATGATATATGTTTGGATATAACGAGTTGTAAGCAAGCTGAAAAGCCAGCCGCACAAACAGCACATTTGGTTTTTTGCCGACACATAAGCCAACGCTGAAAAAACCAAAAGAGCTGTTTTTTGCCAACGCTCGAAGAAAAATTGAACTAAATACGGAAAACCGTAAATGAATAAAAAAGAGAAAAAGTACTTTAACCAACTGAAAAATAAATTCTGAATAAGAAATGGTTTACATAAATCCTATTGAGATACTTGAATTAAAAGACAAAGAAGTCAACGAAATAGATTCAAGTATTATAAAAAAGTCCAAGCGAAGACTATTTGCTGACATAGATTTATCCGACAGCGGATTCTATGAATACAACGGACAGAAACTAACAAAATCTGATTGCGAAAGAGCGATAGAAGAATTAGAAGATAAAAACAAAATAGAATTTTACTCGCATTTAGCGACCAATTTGGAACTTAATAAGTTTTTGGCTAATGGTAGTAATGAACTTCTAAACAGTCTGAAACAAGAGAGTATTTACAAGTTACCAGAATTTGTCGATTTCATAAGTCCTTTCTTTTCAACAAAAATTGACCATATATTATATTGGTTCAATCAATACAAAGAATAACAACCAAGAGAGAACTAGTCATGAAGCATGTATATAAAGCTTTATTTGTTGTATTTATCTTTTCCAGTTTGTTTTCGCAGCCTAAGAAGAATGCTTT
>Ga0114932_10002203_pt1 | contig 20908 bp, 17 predicted proteins | sample 2SBtaG_2_FD_87286 | JGI IMG/M metagenome (GOLD analysis project Ga0114932, IMG submission 87286) | Deep subsurface microbial communities from Kolumbo volcano to uncover new lineages of life (NeLLi) - 2SBTROV12_ACTIVE470 metaG | ecosystem: Environmental > Aquatic > Marine > Volcanic ... | reverse complement strand
CGCCTTGCTTAAGTAATTAAAAAGCCCCCAGCCATTTTCTGATGCAATAAGCGCCACTCCGGTCAGGCCAACGGGCGCAATAATTCTCAGCAATACTGTATCGACGGCAACTATAGCGAGGTTTGCCGGCCAGCGCTGTTTACGGCTATAGCGGGGCTTGCGCTTAGGCGAGGCAAATTCCCACAACACCATAATAAGCAATACGCCAAGAAAAATACTTAAGCGCCAGACAGTTTCAGACATCGGTGCCCTCCGGCTTTGCCGTTGGCTGTTTCAGTGTGCGGTAACCGGCAACAATGCGGGTTATTGCGGTAAGCCAGCAAGCGGCAGCGAATAGATAGGCCAGCACGGGAAAGTGCTGTGGCCACAAACAAAACGCCACAAAAGCTAAAATGGTTTCAAAGCCTTCGGTTAAACCGCCCATATAATGCAGCGACTTATTCGGATATTCCGGGTTTTCAATACCACGCTTTCCGGCAACGCTGGCAAAGGCCAGAAAGGTTGATCCAGTACCCATAAAAGTAACTAACAACAGGCCCGCAGCAATGGCGTTCTGTTCCGGCGACGCCAATAAAAAACCAAATACCACCGCGCTGTAGAAAATGAAATCCATCACAATATCAAGAAAACCGCCGGCGTCGGTTAACTGAGTGCGTCGTGCTACTGCGCCGTCCAGACCGTCGCACAGGCGGTTTAGTAAAATAGCCGTCAGCGCGAGTTCATAGAGTTCAAAGGCTAAAAATGGCACTGCCAGCAAACCGATAATAAAACCCGTTATGGTAACCTGATCAGCACTGACGCCGACACGGACGAGTATGCGCGCAGAGAGGTCGAGAATTTTTCGGGTTAGCGGCAGTATTTTCGGATCAAACATTGGCGGCGACTCCTTTTACCTCAGTGCCCTGTATTTCAAGCACACTGCTGCAAGCATCTGCGCTGTCATGGGTGACTAATAAAGTCGGCATTTGTTTGTCTTTAAGCTGTGCGAAGGTCCACTGCCTGACCTCTTCACGCAGGCTGGCGTCTAATGCCGAAAACGGTTCGTCCAGTAACATGGCCTGCGGCTCTGCTAGTAATGAACAGATTAAAGCGATGCGAGCGTATTGCCCGCCGCTTAAGCTGTCGGGGTAAACCGTCCATTTATCCGTTAACCCCAGATTGTTCAGCATGGCTAGAGCTTTGTCTTTTTGCTGCTGGCGGTTTAATAGTGAACGTGGCTTTTGCGCAAAATAGCAGTTCTCTTCAACCGTTAAGTGCGGAAACAAACCGCCTTTTTGAAACATCATGCCCAGTTGGCGCGCGGCAATTGAGCGCTCTCCGATATCTTCGCCGTTTAACCTTAATTCGCCCTGAATATGAAAGTTAGGCAAGGGTTCACCAAGAACCCAGCGCAGCAAGGTCGACTTGCCCACACCACTGGAACCCATCAGCGTGACAATCTCACCTTTTTCAACCGTCAGTTCATTCAGGCTGAATAAAAGTTCAGTGCCATTTTTTGTGCGCTTTTTTATTTCGAGGTTACGAATGTTCAGCATAACTTTTTGTCCCGATGAGTCCGACAGCAATAAACACCACCAGTGGCAGTAGCATTTGTAACAGCGCATAAAGACTGCCAATACGCCAGTCGCCGCCGCTGGCAATGCTAACGGCTTCGGTGGTTAAAGTGGGCGTTAAGCCCTGCCCCAGCCATTGAGTTGGCAGGTACTGAGCAATACTGACCGAAAAGGCGACCGCAAAAGCAACGGCTATGGGCTGCTTTAGCATGGGTAGCATAATTCGCCACCAGGCGGCCCGGTAGCTATAACCCAGGCTTTGCGCACGGGTTAGCCATTGCTCGTTAAAGCGGGTATAAGCCCCATGCAAAACCAAGTAGGCGTAAGGCAGAGTATAAACGGCATGAGACCAGAACACCCACCATGTTTGCCAACCACTACTCAGTTGCCCACCAACTAGCCGTTGCCAACCAAGTACCAAAGGCACCTGCGGAATAAACAACGCCACAAGTACAGGCCAGTAAAACGAAGCGGCGGCTTTCTGTCGTTGCCGTTGTAGCAGAGCAATTGCGGCTATCGTGCCTACTAACGCACTGAGCAGCGCCAGCCATAAACTGTTTAGCGTGGGTTCGGTTAAATAAGCCCACTCGCTTTGCCAGCGCTCAAGGGTCAACTCTGCTGGCCACAAGTTTGGATAAAACCAATGTGTCGCTAAGCTCTGCATGGCTAAAACAACAATAACCCCCAACGACAGTACCCCCAGAAGAATCCAGCCATAACGGCTAGCTTTATGTGCGTTGGGTTTTACGGGGTGGGTTACTTTTTTACCCAGCACGAAGCGTCGAAACAGAGCATAATGCCGGGCATTTATTAATAGCAGTATTAAAGCCATAGCCAGTAAAACCCATGCTCCAGTTATTGCCTTAACCTGGCTGCTGGAAGAGAACTGAAAGCTCCATTCATACACGCGCTGCGCCAGCACACCCGGCGTGTTACTGCCCACTAACAGCGGAATATCAACAACGGACAATGAGTAAATAATAACTGCCGCCATAGGCAGCGTTAAACGCCGTAAAAGTTCCGGCGTAACAATGCGCCACCAGGCTTGCCGTTCACTGTAACCATAGCTCTGTGCCTGGGTCATCCAGGAATTAACTGGCAGCTGTTTTAATTGGGCCGATATCATTAGTAGTAAAAATGGCAGCTCTTTTAAAATTAGAACCACCATAACGGTTAGTAGCGACTTTTCGGGTAATGGCCAGCCTGCCGGTGGTGCCGGGAACATACCGCTGATGCTTTCGGTTAAACGTATCAGCCAGCCGGACGGGCTCATTAACAACATAAGGCCGACCGCAAAAGCCACATGCGGAATGGACAAAAGTGGAGACAGGAGTTGCTGCAGACGAGCGTTTTTTAATAATACCGGAGCCATCCACAGCGCTAAATAGCAAGCAACTAGTGGCGCGGCTACGGCGAGTATAAGGCTTGAAGCTATTGAATCGTAATCTGCGAATAGCTCAGTTAAAGCGGATAAATTGACGCCGGTTTCAGGGTCAAATGAAATAACCAGCAGAAAGAGCACACCACTGCCAACCGGCAGAATAATGATCAATAACCAGACAACTATTGATAACGTGCGGACCATTCCCGCTCCAGATACTCCTGCCAACTGGCATGAAAGTCGTCGGTTGGTTCCAGTAGCGAAGAGCCTTGCGCACTTTTAAGAACGGAAGGATCGCCCCAACGGTTGGTATCGGCTTTTCGTTGCTGTGCTTCTTCAGACAATAAAAATTCGATAACCGCTTTCGCGGTTTCGGGGTTATTGGAACTGCTCGGCACTGCCAAATAATGATTATTGGTTATGGCTTTGTCTGACAACGTATGACGCTCAACGCCCGCAGGCAACCGACCATGATTTACCAGGGTTTTATAATCATTGGGATTAAAGCTGACCGCCATCAGTAACTGGCCATTTGCCAGGTATGATATTTGCTCACCAGCTGAGGAAGGAAAATTCTCGCCCTGCTGCCATAACAATGGGTGCAGTTTGTCTAAATAGCTCCATAAAGGCTCTGTTAGTTCATTTGCATTGGTGCTATTCACCGGCTGCTGAAATAGGTCGCGCTGTTGCGGACACAGAGACAACAACAACGATTTTAATAAGGTAGTGCCATGAAAGTCCGGCGGTTTGGGGTAGCTGATGCGCCCTTTATTTTCCCGGGCGGCGTTAAGTAGGCTCTCGGCGCTCACCGTTTTTTTGGCGAAAAGCCCGGGGCGGCTAATCAGGTTAAACTGCCCGACGCCCCAGGGCACTTCCAGCCCTTCCACAGGTTCGCCGAAGTCAGTTTGCCAGTTAAGCTCCGGGTTAATATTATTCATTGTCTTAATTTCACCGGCAATGGAACGCAACGCGTCAGCCTCTTTCAGAGCATGAAAGTTTTCACCGTTTATCCAGATAATATCCGCGTTGGAATGGCCGTCTATAATCTGCTTAACCACCTCGGAGGCGTCCGCCACTTTATTATGGCGCAGCTGAATGCCCTGCTCTTGCAGTTCTTTTTGCGCCCAACGTAAGTAACTGTTTACTTCCGGCGAGCCACCCCAGGCATAAAAGTTAACCACTTCTGCCTTTAACGGTACGGCGGCAAAAAGTGTCACTAGCAATAAACTGATGGCAGCAATAAAACGCATATTAACCCCGGCGCCAGCGATGAAATTTCTCAACCCATGTTAGCAGCTTCTGCGGCGCATTGGCGCGCTTCCACTCACCGGCCACATATTTATTCGCCTCTGCCAGAGTCGGATAACTGTGTATGGTGCCCAGTATTTTATTCAGGCCAATGCCGTGTTTCATTGCCAGCACATATTCAGCCAGCAGCTCACCGGCCTGCGGTCCAACAATATTCACACCCAATAGTTCATCTTTACCGGGCTTGGTCAGCACTTTCACCCGGCCGTAGGCACTGTCATCGGCAATGGCGCGATCCAGTTCACCAATGTCGTACTCGGTTACTTCGTAAGGTTTATCGGCTTTTTTCGCCTGCTGCTCGGTTAACCCCACATTAGCCACTTGCGGCGAGGTATAGGTAACCCAGGGAATGACAGAGTAATCAGCCCGGAAAGTTTTGAAAGGATCAAACAAGGCATTCACCGAGGCATACCAGGCCTGGTGCGAAGCAACATGGGTGAGCTGATAAGGCCCTGCAACATCGCCACAGGCGTAAATATTAGGGAAGTTGGTTTGCAAAAGCTCGTTGGTGCTGACTGTTTTATTGGTTTGCACGCCAAGCTCTTCTAAACCGAAGCCCGATATATTGGGTTGCCGCCCCAGTGCAATTAATACTTTGTCGAAGGGTATCTCAACGTCTTTGCTCTGGTCGACATTCTGATTATTAACAGTGTGCTCAGCAATAAGCACGGATTCGCCATTGTGTTGTTCAAAACGCAACGCTTTGTGGTTCAGCCTAATATCAATGCCTTCTGCCGTTAACCGCCGAGTTAGCAGTTCTACTGTGTCGGCGTCTTCCGGGCCCATAAGCCGCTCGGCCATTTCCACCTGAGTAACCTGTGAACCTAAACGCTGAAACGCCTGCGATAACTCACAACCAATAGGCCCTCCGCCCAGAACTAATAAACGTTTAGGCAGCTCTTCTAACTCCCAGAGTGTGTCCGAGGTTACGTAGTCGACCTTATCCAGCCCTTCAAAGTTTGGTACCAGAGGCTTAGCGCCAGTCGCGATAATAATACTGCGAGTGGTTATGCGTTTGGTTTCACTCTTACCTTCGACATTGCTTGTCACTTCAACTTCCCAGGGTGAAACAATGCGCGCATCGCCTTGCTCAACGTCTACTCCCAATTTGGTGTAACGCTCAACCGAGTCGTGCGGCTCAATGTCTTTTATAACTGACTTCACCTGTTGCATAACCTGCTTGAAATCAACCGAGACCTCACCAACGTGAACCCCCGCACTTGAGGCGTTACGCGCATTATGAGCAAGTTCGGCCACATGAAGTAAAGCTTTTGAAGGTACACAACCGGTATTCAGGCAGTCACCACCCATTTTGTGCTTTTCAATTAAGGTAACCTTTGCTTTTACTGTGGCCGCTATGTAAGCACTGACTAACCCTGCTGAACCGGCGCCAATAACCACCAGATTATTGTCAAAAGACTTAGGCTTTTTATAGCCTTTAAAGGCTTTACGACGTTTCACAAAGGCCAGTACCGCTTTGGCAATTAACGGGAATATGCCCAGTAAAACAAAAGCACCAATTAAATCTGCTGAAACCACATCACCTAAGCTGGATATCTGTGCTAACTGGGTTCCTGCGTTAACGTATACAGCGGTGCCCAGCAGCATGCCTAGCTGGCTTACCCAGTAAAAGGTCCAGACCTTTATTTTAGTCAGACCCATAACCAGGTTAATAACAAAGAACGGGAACAGCGGAACCAACCGTAGGCTGAGCAAGTAAAACGCGCCGTCACGCTCCATTCCGCGATTAATGGCGGTTAAGCGCTCACCGAACTTTTCCTGCACCCAGTCGTGCAGAATAAAGCGGGCACTTAAAAAAGCGAGGAATGCGCCAAATGAGCTGGCGAAGCTGGCCAGTAAAAGGCCCCAACCAAGGCCAAATATGGCACCCGAACCCAGAGTTAAAATAGTCGCGCCGGGCAGTGATAACGCTGTGGCCGCAACATAAACAACAAAATAGATGGCGAAGACCTGAAATGGGTAATCAATAAAAAGCTGGTTAAGCTGTTGCTGCTTTTCTTTTAGTACATCCAGAGACAGATACTGCGTTAAATCAAACACAAAAGCGCTGATAAATAACGCAACAATAATCAACAGCAACAACAGCTTTTTTAATGACATGAGCTTTCCTTAAAATTTGTAATCAACGCTCAAACGCGCGTGTCTTGGCTGCGACGGAAAGGCCAGGGTTGCACCAAAGTAACCGCCTTCAAATACCGGTGACCAGTTGTCCTGATCTGTTACATTAAACACGTCAATACGGGCGCTTAACTGTTCGTTAAAGCGATAACGCGCGTTCAGGTTTAGCGTATGCTGGTCGCGTATAAACACAGTTTGCAGATAATCTAGCGGATAATGCTTGGTATAACTTAAATCGCCACCGACGGACCATTCAGGGGTTATCCGCCAACCGGCAACTGCTGACGCCTGGACTTCAGGAATGCCCTGCAGTTGTTGGTTAGAGGCCGCAAACGCAGTGAAATGAGGCGAGCCAACACCTGTACCTTCAATAATATCGGAGCGTGAATCATCAAACACATCAGCCACCTGACCTGTACCCTGCGATGCCGTAGAGTTGTCATAGTGCGCATCAATATAGCTAGCTGCCAGAGTTAACCAGTAACCGGTTTCGTGCGTTCCTGTGGCTGAAGAGAAATGCCATTGAGTCTCGAAACCCTCGGTGCGAATACCGCTGTTAGAGCCATCACGGTTGCGTAAGCTTCGCTTCTGGTCAAATACCACAGCATCCGCGTACCAGCGGGCATCACTTGGCGCGTATTTCACACCCAGTTCATAAAGCGAGTTCTCAGTGGCAAAGTTTTGCGAATCAATTTCACCGTCGGCATTTAATACCGTACCGCCCGCCATCGCGTTAGACGTAGAGTCACTCTCGTAGGCGGTTGCGTAGAATGTCAGATCCGGCGTCCAGTTATACTGCGTTGATAAACTCATCGCGGTTAGCCAGTCACTGTAAGTATCGCTTGCCGCCTGAACACCCTGTGGTGGAATTGGGTCTTTTGCGTCCACGTCGTAATAATCGGCTCTGACGCCACCGGTAACGCGCCATTTGTCCGTAATATCCAGTTCATGCTGTGCAAAAATTCCCCATTGGTAGCTTTTTGAGTCGGTGGTGTCTGACGTAATAAAATCGCCCGTGCCATCGCCGTCAATATCGTACTGGCTACCCGGCGATACCCAGAGATCCGGACGCAGCTCAATTAAACGCGCCTTTTGTTCATTGGTTAACGGAATACGCCGATTGCTGAGAGGGCCCGTCAAGTCAATAGGGTTATCCGCCTCGGTTGAGAACTGGCTGTAACCCAGTACATCGTTAATTCGTAAGTTAACGCCTACTACCGTTTTCTTGTTTATGTGCAGCTCGGTGCGGTTTTCAAAGGTGTGAGCGCCATCAATAATTTCAACAAAGCTATTTTGGTTAATGCCTTCGCGGGTTAAATACTGATAATACGTGCGGTTAACCAACACCATGTCATCGTTCAGCCAATGCTGAAGTTTTGCGTGCAACAAAGTGGTTTCAGCGGTATTGGTGTCAAGCGGGTCAGTTAACGTGGTACTGCGGTCAATTCGAACCTCTCCGGTTGGGCTGACAACAGCCCCAGCTCCGGGAACCCTCGAGCCATTCGGCTGAACACCCTGCCCGGTAATGTACAAATTATGGTCTATCAGGTTTTGCGTCGGCCTATTAATGCCTGCGTTGTCTGTCCAGTCAACATCGTAATATTCTAAGGAAATATCCAGCAGCGTGTCGTCGTTAGGCGCAAACTTATACGCCAGCAAAAGGTCATTGCTGCGGTGCTGATGAAAGTCGTAAAAACTGTCTTCATCAACGTACTCGGCGCTTACTCGCAGGCCTTCCTCGCCCTCTTTTAACACCCAATTATGGTCTAGCTGTAACCGGTACTGCTCCCACTCGCCTAATTGGGCTTTCAAGGTTGAGTCCGACTCAGTCAGACGAGCGGTTTTGGGCTGCAAATTGACAAAACCGCCCACGCGTTGTGTGGTGCCCAGCATGACCGGTGGCGCGCCTTTAACAACAGCGATACCTTCAATGGCGTTAAACGACATGGGAATACCAAGCCCATTGTTACCGGCCTGACGGCGCATGCCCGCTTCAAATAACTCGCCAAGCTGGCCGCGAATGGTCGGCAGCGAAGGATTACCAAAACCCGCCGCAGCAAAACTGTTAGGCGCAAAGCGCGCAATATCATGTAAGTCATTAATGGCAGCTTCTTCCATTAACGACGCACTAATAGCCGTGGCAGCGCGGGGGATTTCCTGCAGGCTTTCCGCTAAACCGAACAAACCCTCGGTTGTTTCTTCCGATGGCAGCACGACACTTCCGTCATCGCGACCAATAACTTCAATAACTTCCATTGGTTTTTCTTGTGCCACCGCCGTTAACGGCAAGAACCCCAGCCACCACCACTTTTTCATTCTTGTATTTCCTTATTAAACCAAATGACTTACTAAACGAAACTAAAAGCGTTATTTGTTGCGCCAGTCAGTTACGTTTATCGCCAGAAATAAGATCGTTCTTCTGAAGATATTAACCTTCAGAAATCAATGGCAAAGGCTCAAAACCTTTACTCTTGAAACGCATCACGCATAATAGTCAGTATTCACTACTTAAGCCTATAGCGGAATGACAAAAACAACAGGAAACCCAACTCAAACAACGGAAGCTCTTAACGAACTACTAGAGCAAGTTGCCCGGGGTACCGAACTGCACTTTGAATCAGGCCTTTGCGGCCACTGGACCTTAATGGCCAAAGAGCCGGGAAAAGTAGCGTTTCATGTTGTCACAAATGGAGACTGCTGGTTTGGTTTACCAGGTTCTTCGGTCGAACCAATAAAACTAAGTGCGTCAGACATTATTTTCGTTAATAAAGACGTTTCTCACTTTCTGAGTAAGACTCAAATTCCCTCTGACATAAGCGAATCCGATATTCCCAAGTATTGTCAGCGCGACCATGAGCAATCTGGTGTTGTTTGTTACGACGTTAACTCCGCTCCAGGAGCAAATGATACTCTCTTTCAACTTCTCCCTCCCTGGCTCATTCTAAAACAAGCAGACCAACATCAGCAGCTATCACATATTATTGAATTAATCAGAGCTGAGACAATTAATCAGTCTCCCGGATACCAAACCGTGATTAGTCGGCTAAGTGACGTTCTCTCCCTGAATCTGCTGCGGCAAGTCATTGATGAGGATGAATCTCTTCGAGGCCCTTTAGCTGCTCTGAGTGATCGCCAGTTGCGTACAGTCATTATGGCCGTGATTAACGAGCCGGGCGCGGACTGGACTGTAGAACGACTGGCAGAACTCGCTTATTTATCAGTCAGTGCGTTTGCAGAAAGGTGTATAAAGAAAACAGGCGTAACCCCCAAAAAACTCGTCGACCAACTCAGGTTACAACGGGCACGCATAATGCTAAGTAGCTCGCAGCTATCGATGGACTTGATTGCAGAGCAACTTGGCTATCAATCGGCAACAGCCTTCAGCCGCTTTTTCAAAAAGTATGCGGGTCTCTCCCCTGCAGAGTACCGCCACCAAACTTACTATTAGTTAATTCGTCTTAGCACGCAAAAACACCTGTCTTCATGACTAAAACAGCGGGAATTGGTTTAGTCTACTTTTATTTTTGAGCTTTTATTCTATATTCGTACTCACAACATTAAATACAACTTAAAAGCGCAGGAGTAAAATATGAGTGACTTTAAACTGCATGACAAAGAATCAGCCCCCGAGGAAAGCAAGAAGTTACTAGAAGGCTCTGAAAAAGCTTTCGGTATGATCCCCAATTTGCACGCTGTCATGGCTGAAGCACCCGGTATTCTGAACGCTTACCAACAAGTGCACGAGCTTTTCGTGAATAGTAGCTTTGACAAAGACGAGTTAACGGTTGTCTGGCAAACCATCAATGTTTTCAACGAATGCCATTACTGCATTCCAGCTCATACTGCTATTGCAAAAAATATGGGGGCCGATGATTCTATTACTGACAACATTAAAGCCGGTAAGCCCTTAGGCGATGACAAATTGGAAGCACTGCGCCAGTTTACTCTAGTCATGCTTGAAAAGCGCGGTAACGCCGACGAAAGTGAGCTTGAGTCTTTTTATAACGCCGGCTACGGACAGCGTCAGGCCCTTGAGGTTACTTTGGGAATTGCTCAGAAAACGATGAGCAACTTTACAAACCACATTGCAAATACACCTATAGATGAACCATTTAAAAAGTTCGCCTAGCCAGATGCGATGGCACCAGGTGAAACACTAAAACCAACAACGGAAACAACTATGAGTCAGTCACTAGAACAAAAATTTCCGTGGGCGCTGTTGGCGCTGCGGGTCGGTATTTTTATTGTTATGTTTGTGTGGGCGCTGGATAAGTTTGTGAACCCGGGGCATACCGCCGCAGTGTTCGAAGGCTTTTATGGAATAAGTGGTTTGTCTTCGACTTTAGCTGCTGTACTGGGCGGACTTCAAGTGGCTCTTTGTCTGGCTTTTATTGCTGGATTATGGAAAACGATAACCTACGGTTTAATATTAATTATGCATGCCGTGTCGACTTTTTCCTCATTTCCACAATACCTGGACGCCTTTAACAACCTTTTGTTTTTTGCGGCATGGCCAATGTTAGCCGCTTGTATCGCACTCTTTATGCTACGCGAGTATGATACCAAACTGAGCCTTTAAGATGGAGCGACTATGCGAGTCATATTTTTTGTTCTGGCTATGAGCTGGCAAGTGGCTGCATCCGCGCAGTCATTTGACCCGTCCCATACCGCCTTTACTGATGTTCTGAATGATCATGTTGAGGTGTATGATGACGGTTTAAAGTCTGCGGTTAATTATCGCGATTTGGCTAAAAACCGTCAGCCTCTGGACAATTATCTCGCATCGCTGTCTGCAGTTGAGCCCGTACAGTATGAAAGCTGGACGCAGGAGCAGCAACTGGCCTTTTTAATCAATGCATACAACGGTTTCACCCTGCAGCTTATTATCGACAATATCGATAAATTTGAGTCCGGCGAGGCTGATTCTATTCGCAATTTAGGCGGGCTATTTTCCAGCCCATGGGAGAAGTCGTTTTTTACACTACTAAGTGAGAAGCGTACTTTGGATTGGGTTGAGCACGAAAAAATTCGGGTCGATTTTGACGAGCCCCGCATACATGCCGCTTTAGTCTGCGCAGCAGTAAGCTGCCCTAAGCTGCGCGCAGAAGCCTTTACTGGTAAGAATCTGGAGGCTCAGCTAGAAAACCAGATGGTCACTTTTTTAAGCGACCGAGATAAAAACGGTATTGATGATAAAGGCATTTATCTGTCGAAGATTTTTGACTGGTACCGGGAGGATTTTGACGGGCTTCGAAACTACCTGAGAACCTATTCAGGGGCTCTTTCCGATGGTTCAGGTAACGGTGATAATATGAATTTCCAGTCTTTAAATATTCGTTTTGTTGACTATAACTGGAAATTAAATAACTTAGAAAACCGCTAAAAGTGTCAAACTGTTAAATTCCCGTTGACCCAAACCCAATGTAGTGACGTAATAGCAGGCAACATTACTTTAGGGGTGTCTTTATGAAAGCGTTACACGGTTTATTTATTCTTCTGGGTTTATTATCTGTCGTGCTGCTTGCTATATCAGGGCCTTTATACAAGAGCGGAACGGCTGAGCTAGGCACAGCATTCTTATTGCTGCGCTGGGCTGCTTATATTGGTGCTGCAACCTTCGTGTTTAACATTATCTGGTACTTTATTCGCCGCCCACAAGTGCTGGTTGCCGGCCTTAGTGGTTTAGCTATTATTGCTGGAGGCTTTGCTTTTTATATGCCTTTCAGTCAGTACCTGAAAGCACAGAATGTGCCTGCCATTCACGACATAACAACTGACACACAAAACCCTCCTGAGTTTGTTGCCATAGCCCCGCTACGTGCAGATGCACCCAACCCGGTTGAATATGCCGGAGAAGGAACCGCCAAACAGCAACAGGAAGCGTATCCTGAGCTGAAAACCTACCAGTCGCTGGAGTCACCCAATGAACTGTTTTCAGCCGCATTATTAGCCGTTGATAAGATGGGTTGGGAGCTCGTTGAGAGTGTAGAAGCCGAAGGTCGGATAGAAGCGACAGCCACCACCACATGGTTCGGTTTTAAAGACGACGTTGTTATACGTATACGAGAAACTGCCGATGGCAGTGAGCTGGATATTCGTAGTAAGTCACGCCTGGGTCGTAGCGATGTGGGAAAAAATGCGGAGCGAATTCGTGAATTTATGGCTACGTTAACGTCTGAATTACGTTAACGTAGCTAAAAGCAAAGAGCTTGGCGTATGCCAGGCTCTTTCTGCTATGGTGCTTTGCGAATTATAGGTTGACCGTACCCTAAACTTAGCTGCTGCACCACGTGTTCGGGGAAAAACACCTGAGCCACGCTGGCAACCTCTTTCGTGTTGATATCCACCAGCCGCGCATTAGCCATAACGCCGTCCCGGTGATGAGACAAAGTGCCGACTAACACATGAGTAATTGGCATAATTTCATCGAGTTCCAGATAGTCACGAGTTAACGCAAAGTCACCCTTAGGGGTCACCCGAATGAAATCTGTGGCTTTAAAGTCTAATACGTTTAGCTTGCGGCGGTGCAACTCCTGCACCAGCTGTTCAGACAATACCAAACTTAACGGCGAGCTTTCGTCATATTGACCAGTTACCCCAACTAAATTGGTAATACCCACCTTAGCACCACTTAAACGGATACTGGCGTTATCAACTAACTGCTCGGCAAGTTCAGCACTAAACTTGGCACTGTAAGGTTGCGAGTAGGTTTCGGTTTTCTCACTAACCTGTGTAATTTCTTGTTTAGCCGGTAAAACAGTACAGGCGCCCAGCGATAAAGCAGTAGCAATTACAAAAATGGATGACTTCATAACAGAGCCTCTTTTAGTTACGTTGCAAACGGCCATTAACCAACTCTGTTTGTTTATTTGGCCAATACAAATGTTTAGGGACATAGCGATTCGCTGCCGCTAAGACTTCTTGGTTGCGACGGTCGACAATACGCAAATTAACTATAGTCCCCGCGTCCTTACGAGACAGAGTTCCCACCAGAACCCAGTCAATTTCAGGATGTTGTTCAAGCTCATCTACGTCACGGGAAAGCAGCGTAGCCCCCTCTTCCGCGACAGAGATGTAAGATTTGGCACGGAATTCAATCAGGCTTAAATTGCGCTCCTTAAGATGCGCATAGATGCTCTCACTCAACTGATGGCTTAATTCGTTTAACGAGTCACCCGCTTGCGGCTGCTCAAGCGTTTCCGCTAATACCCAGCGAGTTACGCCAATATTAGACCCATAGTGAGAATGATTGTCGTGCGAAAGCTGACTCGCGAGCTGCTCGGCTAAATCGTCGCCGATAGCTTCGTGGGGGTTGTTAGCATGCGCTGTTGCCGAGCCTGAGAACAGCAAAAATGGTAGTAAGAAACAAATAATGAGCACCCGATAAAACATAGCCTGACCTTTAATGATAGAGCTTATGTGTTGTTATCGGCTGGTTTTGGGGAAGGTTTAGAAAATTGAGTTATAGTTTGGACTGAAATCCTCCCGCAAAATTCCACTAACTTCTTCCACCGTATATAAACCCGCCGTCTATCACATATTGAACCACTTTTTCAGTTAGTTGCTCGAGATCCATTTCTTCGGGTTTTAAATGTATTTCAGGATCTTGTGGAGCTTCGTAGGCCGACGAGATACCGGTAAATTGCGAGATTGTCCCTGTTTGTGCCTTTTTGTACAAACCTTTGGGATCACGCTGTATACAAACTTCTAATGGAGTGTCTACAAATACCTCAATAAAGCTCTTGCCTATTAATCTGCGAATATTCTCTCTATCTGATAAAAATGGTGAAATAAATGCAGTACTCAAAATTAAACCTGCATCTAAAAGTAACCTACAAACTTCGGAAGTTCTACGAAGGTTTTCAACTCTATCAATATCATTGAATCCCAAGTCTTTGTTCAAACCGTGACGTAAATTATCGCCGTCAAGCAAATAAGTATGGCACCCCAATTCAAACAACTTACGATCAACCTCGTTTGCAATAGTTGACTTGCCCGCTCCGCTCAAACCTGTATACCAAATTAAAGCTGGCCGGTGCTGCTTTTGTCTCGCCCGCTCCTCATGCGATACACTTGTTTCGTGCCAAGTAGTATTATTAGTCATTCTTATTTATTCAAGTTAGTAATGGAAAATAAATACATTGTGCGACCAAAGGCTTCTGTCAAATCTCAAAACGCTCATTTATGTAACATTTGTAACGCTAAATCGGTAATATTACTTCAGCAAATTTTTGGCTTCCCAATGCGGGAAATATTTACGGATTAACGCATTCAGCTCTAATTCAAACTCACCATACTCCCGCGTTTTCCCCTCAACTTCGACCGAATCTGACAACGCTTGTTCGATCATACCCGCCCCAACGGTCATATTATTTATGCGATCAATGACAATAAAGGCACCAGTCTTCGGATTACTCTGGTAGTCATCGAACATAACTTTTTCAGTAATGCGAACGTCTACTTCACCAATTTCATTAAGCTCCAGTTTGCCGGCCTTATGCTCAGCAAAAGAGTTCACATCAATACGATGCTGAACTTCCTCAAACTCACCCGTAGTCATTTTACTGTTAAACTTCAGATAGTATTCGCGATGCGTCTGCAGTGCATCTTCATTCATCCACACCAACTTCGCGCGAAAGCGACTGGATACGTTCGGCAACGAATCTTTCTTCACTATCATATCGCCGCGACTAATATCTACTTGATCGCTAAGAGTTAAGGTCACCGCAGCTGGAGCCGATGCTTTTTGATACTCACCATCAAAAGTAACAATTGATTTTATTGTTGAAACTTTACCGGCAGGTAGTATCCATACCGTATCACCAACGGAAATTTCCCCCGTGGTAATCGTACCCGAAAAGCCACGAAACTCTGAATTTGGGCGGTTAACATACTGTACAGGAAAGCGGAAGTCATTACTCTTCGTCCCACGCTCAATAGGCATGTTTTCCAAATACTCCATTAGCGTAGAACCTCGAAACCACTTAAGATTTTCACTTCGAACGACGACATTATCTCCTTTTAAGGCACAAACAGGAGCAAAACGAATATTTGAAATATCTAATGAGCCAGCCATTTCTAGGTAATCGGCCTGAATCTTCTTGTAGGTGTCTTGCGAATAGCCAACTAGATCCATTTTATTAACAGCAACAATCACATGCTTTATACCAAGCAATGAACAAATAAAACTGTGACGACGTGTTTGGGTCTGCACACCCTTGCAGGCATCGATTAGAATGACTGCAACATCGCAGGTTGAAGCACCTGTCGCCATATTACGCGTATACTGCTCGTGACCCGGAGTGTCAGCAATAATAAACTTGCGCTTATCAGTCGAAAAGTAACGGTATGCCACGTCAATGGTAATACCTTGCTCGCGCTCAGACTGCAGACCATCAACCAATAACGCCAGATCAACTTCATCCCCCTGAGTACCGGACTTTTTAGACTCCTCGGTAATAGCCGCTAACTGGTCTTCGAAAATCATTTTACTATCGTGAAGCAAACGACCAATTAGGGTACTTTTGCCATCATCAACGCTGCCACAGGTAATAAAGCGCAACAGTTCTTTGTTCTCTTGCTGCTTTAGGTAGGCTAAAATATCTTGTTCAATTAAAGGAGACGCATGGCTCATTAGAAGTAGCCCTCCATTTTTTTCTTTTCCATAGACCCGGCACTGTCGCGGTCAATCACACGCCCCTGACGCTCAGAAGTCTTGGTTAAAAGCATTTCTTGGATGATTTCCGGCAAGGTTGACGCCTCAGATTCAATAGCACCGGTTAACGGGTAACAACCCAATGTACGGAAGCGCACCATTTTCATATCCGCTGTTTCGCCGTTCTCCAGCGGCATGCGGTCATCGTCCACCATAATTAAGGTGCCATCACGTTTGACCACTGGTCGTTCTTTAGCAAAGTACAATTCAGGAATGTCGATGTTTTCCAGGTAAATGTATTGCCAGATATCCAGCTCAGTCCAGTTAGACAAAGGGAACACGCGAATACTTTCGCCTTTATTCACTTTACCGTTAAAAATATTCCACAGTTCAGGGCGTTGGTTCTTCGGGTCCCAGCGATGATTTTTATCGCGAAATGAATACACACGCTCTTTCGCACGCGATTTTTCTTCGTCACGACGAGCGCCACCAAAAGCTGCATCAAACTGGTATTTATTCAATGCTTGCTTCAGTGCCTGAGTTTTCATCACGTCGGTATGCAAGGCACTGCCATGGCTGAAAGGCCCGATACCTTTTTCGAGGCCTTCAGGGTTAATATGCTCTAACAGCTCGAAGCCATGCTTTTTTGCCATGCGGTCACGAAATTCAATCATTTCGCGAAACTTCCAGGTGGTGTTCACGTGCATCAGTGGGAACGGAATCTTGCCGGGCGCAAAGGCCTTACGCGCCAAATGCAGCAGTACCGATGAGTCTTTACCCACCGAGTACAACATGACCGGGTTATCAAACTCCGCTGCCACTTCGCGGAAAATATGAATGGATTCATATTCGAGAGCTTTTAAATGAGTTAACTTTTCTTCTTTAATCATTGACTCCCCCGCTTTAGTCATATGACAAAACATAAAGCTCTATTTTCACCGGCGTTATCACTTATAGAATTTCTGGAATACCTTGGAAAATTCAGGATAGTTTGCCGAAAGGTTAACTGAATTTTGATTGATCGGCTTATGAACCTGACCAACACTTGATGTGAGAACTGCCTGATCATTTTTATGAAACGCGAGCATCTTTTTATCATACTCTATATTAAGAAATCCACATACTTCTGTAAGAGTTTGTTCTGGCTTTTTGACTAAATCTTCATAGGTAATATGCAATATTCGCTCAGGAAATAGTTCTTTCCAGTGCTCAATCAAACGTAGCTCGTTCTTAATATGAGTAGCTATAGTTTCAGGATGCCAACTCCAGCTATAATTAGCTCTAAATGGCGTCTTATAACAAGACCAAGCTATATCTTCGGCATTCCTACTAATATAAATAGCTTTACTTCTTGGCAGGATCTTAGAAAAAATTCCAAATGAGCGATTTAAAGAAAGTGTTTTATCCACAACTTTCCCATTACCGGAAAAGCTTTCTTCTGTAATATGCTGATAAACTTGAGACATATAATCAATCGCCATCTGAGCGTCACCATGCCGCTTCATGAATGATGGGAAGTCTACCCTATTTTCTGCGCTCAGATGCATGGTAGCGCCAGTAAGCGCGTTAGATTCAGCACTGCCTTTAAAAACAGGGTGGGATGCAAGCATTTGCCCCAGGAGAGTTGTTCCACTTCGGGGTAATCCAAGTACCGCCACCGGACGGTCATAATCCAATTTTGACGTTGGGATATCGTCTAGAGCGTTACTATTAAAATTCCGAATTATCGCATTAACATCTTGTGTATCTGCCTGAATATCAAACGGTTTTAACTGGATGAAAATCTTAGCACCGCGCTGATACATAGCTTCAGATTGCTCGTATTCTCTTCTATCCGCATATGCCTTACCTAGCGCATAACTGTATAATGCGAAGTTTCTATCAGTTTGACTCTTAAAAGACTTTTCAGCTTCAACTAACTTGGTGAAAACACCTGTTTGCTCATTAAAATCAGTTACTGTTGCAATTGTGTACCAAGTTATACCTAATTGTGGAGAGAGTGCCAAAGCTTTACTAAGGTTTGTCCGAGCTCCGAGCAAATCCCCGGTTTGAGCTTTCACTGTACCAACTAAGTGATAAATTGAAGGTACAGGAACATCTCTTTTCGTTAGTGGCTCAATAAGTTTTAATGCCTTTTTGAGATCTCCTGCTTCAGCATAAATTCCGGCCCGTTTTACATCGTTATCAACGCTCCTGCCGACCTCAGAACCGAAAAGCTCCGCCGCCTTCGTTGCAATACTTTTTTCACCAATAGTTAACGCTAATTGAGCAGTTTTCAACCAAGTAGAGGCAAGTTTCGGTTTTGTTTGTATTAGGTAATTGAGCTGTTGAACAGCTTCACTTCTCCTGCGGCCTTTTACTGCTGCTTCGGCATCTTTAAATACTTCCATTCCTTCCATTTGATTTACCTCTTTCCTATTCATACTACAAAAAGGCCGGAAACCATTAGGTTTCCGGCCTTTTACTATACAATAATTTCTGTATATAAACCTAAGCTAGTCTTAAAATTTCACTTCCGCACTCAAACGAACATAGCGAGGAGTTTGGAAACTAGTAGGCAGTCCGTAAAGTTCACTCGGAGCTCCGGCATAACCGCCATCTGCGCGAGGACCATCATAGATCTCATTAACTTCATTATATTCTCTAGCGGTATCATTATTGAACACATTGAATACATCCGCACGGAATATCACATCAGAATCGCCAATTGTCATTGCATAGCGAGCAGTTAGATCTAAATTCCAAGTACTTGGAGTCGTTCCCTCTGACCCCCGACTTACTAACTCCCCGTCTTTAACAAAAGATTCAGCTTCATAAAGTGAGGCAAAAGCGTCAGTTGGATGGAAGCCGAATGAATTAAGTGGTCGTCCTGATTCCCAACGGAAGTTAGCCCCAAGACTAAATGCATCAGTTATAGAATAAGCACCCTGAATCTTAACCATATGGCGACGGTCATTTGGAAGGTTACCATATGCCCCATCAAGTAAGCCAGGTTGGTCAAAGTTAGTGGTCAAACCAGCATCATCCTGACCATTATCCGAGCGCACGAAACCTTCGCTGTTACCCCAGCTATGAGACCAGGTATAGGTTGCATCAATCATCCAATCATCAGCAAATGCGCGGCTCAATTTAACATCAACAGATCCGTACTTGCGGATAGCTTCAGGATAACCTAAGTAACTACCTGGAATAGTGTACTGTTGGTTTTCAAGTGGCCCATCTCCATCAGGATCAGTTGTAATAGTAACATCATTACCTGGGTTAGTTAGGACATAGTAATGGAAACCAGAACAAAGCGTACAACCACTACCAAACTCTTCTTCTAGGTAATCATTGAAACCTGCATCAATAGCAATATCTTCTAATGAAGACTTAAGATCTCGATAAGTACCTTTAATTGCTATAGACCAATTATCGGATAAAATGCGTTCATACCCTAAAATATACTCATCTTGATACATTGGGTCGATGTCTGCATTAACTGTCTCCGCAGTACCTTTAAGTGTACCATCGGCATAAACGGCTCCGCCTAATGGAGAAGATTCGTCAACGATTGGAGTTAAATCATCGTTAATACCTTCAACCGCATAGTCAGTTAGAGTATAAAGCTCATCGCCTGCTAGACGAATGTTAGTATTCGTTGCTACAGGTAAATAATAACGGCCGTAGTTCGCAAATATTTTGCTGTTACCATCACCGTTAACATCCCAGCTAACCCCAATACGTGGAGCCCACTGATCCGAAACATCGACAAATTTATCACCGGCTTTATTGTAGTTCTCAAACGTCTCATTACGTAAACCAATACGAGCTACGATATCGTTAGTAACGTACCATGTATCTTGCACGTAAAATGCATTAGATTTCGTTTCAAACGCACCTTCGTTTACATAAGTATTAAACCGAACTGTGCTACAGCCTGCATTACGAAGATCACCGGCCTGAATAAACTCTGGATCACAACCACGATAGAAGTACGCTGTATCATTTACACGACGTGTATCCTCAACCGCTTCCAAGTCTTCATAATCAACACCGGCTCGAATGGTATGGTCAGGATGAACATACCAATCAACGTCAATTCTATAAGCAGTACGTTTATCATCTTGAATTGACGGAGTAGTAAGACCAAAAGAAGTAAATTGAATTCCTGAGTCGTTTTCAAAGACCGCTGCAGCTGGCTCAGTTGTATTTACGTTACTGTAAGTCGCCTCATTAACACCATATAACGCGCTTATAGTTAGATCATCAGTTAAAATGCCCGTGTACTGAAAGGCATAAGATGTGCCGCCACGTTCAAGTGCGTATTTTCCTTGAAGGTCTCCGCGTTCATCATCACCAAAGCTATAGCTGTACTTATCAGTATCTAAATCACTTGAGTTATCCCAGCCAGTAAATTCAATTATATGATTTTGGGTAATGTACCAATCTAATTTAGCCGCAAAAAGAACATCTGCAGCTTCACGCTCGTAGTCCAACGTAGCTGTCGAATAATCACTCACACGATCTTTATAGTTAACTAAACCGAAAAAGAATAACTTATCTTCGACTAAAGCACCGCTCGCCCAAACATTATAGTTATTTTCACCGATTTCATCGTTGCTGTTCACAATGTAATAAGGACTGCCGTTTTGATCAATTGCGGCTTGTTCTTCAAGAACAACGTCTGGCCTATTGGCTCTTAATGAGGACGGTTCAAAATACGCGCTCGCACCAGCTTTAAATTCATTAGAGCCTGATTTAGTGGTTGCGTTAATAACACCACCTGTAGAACGGCCATACTCAGCTGAATAGCCACCGGTCTTAACCTCGAAAGTGTCGTACATTTCGAAAGGTAATTCAGAACCACCTAAACCATTCCGGAAATTAGTT
>Ga0114932_10002202_pt1 | contig 20909 bp, 16 predicted proteins | sample 2SBtaG_2_FD_87286 | JGI IMG/M metagenome (GOLD analysis project Ga0114932, IMG submission 87286) | Deep subsurface microbial communities from Kolumbo volcano to uncover new lineages of life (NeLLi) - 2SBTROV12_ACTIVE470 metaG | ecosystem: Environmental > Aquatic > Marine > Volcanic ... | reverse complement strand
AGTAGAGAGTATATTCTTAGATAATAATTCATCTATATTTTTATTACCATCAATTATTTTTTTAGTTTTTAAAATATGTTCAATTTTGTGTTTTTTACTTAGGATGCTAGTATAATTTTTTAATTTTTCTGCTGTTAATAAGCCATATTGATTGCCAATATCTGTCAGTCTTGCTGCTGCATTATCACTTCTGAGCTTAATTCTATATTCAGCTCTTGAAGTCATCATTCTATATGGTTCTTGAGTGCCAAAGTTGACTAAATCGTTGATCATAACTCCTATATAGGAATCACTTCTTGATAATATGAATTTTTTATTTTGTAATTTTAATGCGGCATTAGCGCCTGCAACAATGCCTTGTCCTGCCGCTTCTTCGTATCCAGTAGTACCATTGATTTGTCCTGCAAAATATAAATTTTTTATTTTTTTACTTTCCAAAGTTTCTTCCAATTCCCTAGGATCGATAAAATCATATTCTATTGCATAACCATATCTAACAAATTTTACCTGTTCAAGCCCGGGAATTGTTCTGACAAATTCTTCTTGAATGTTTTGTGGTAAAGAAGTTGATATGCCATTAGGGTATATTAGATCACTTTTTAGGCCTTCGGGTTCTAAAAAAACTTGGTGACGCTTTTTATCTTTGAATTTTACAATTTTATCCTCTATTGATGGGCAGTACCTAGGACCAATAGATGTGATATTTCCAGAATAAATTGCTGATTGAGCAAGATTATGATTTATTATTTGATGCGTTTTTTCGTTTGTATATGTTATATGACATGGTATTTGCTCTTGTCGAATAGTTTCTGTGAAATCTGAAAATGGTTGAGGTATCTCATCTCCTGCTTGCTCTTCTAAAACTTTCCAATTAATTGATTTTTTTGATATTCTGGGGGGGGTGCCTGTTTTTAATCTGCCAATTTTAAATTTATAAGATTTCAATTTTTCAGCTAATGCCGTGATAGATCTTTCGCCAAATCTACCTGCATTATAGGTTGTTTTTCCTATATGTATTACACCATTTAAGAATGTTCCCGAAGTAATGACTACAGAACTGGATGAAATTTCAATATTCTTGCAAATAACACCTGTGGCTCTATTATTAGAAATAATTATGTCGTCAACGACATCATAAAGCACATCCAAATTTTTATAATTTAATAGAATATTTTGCAAACTTTCTTTATATAATTTTCTATCAGCTTGGGCTCTTGGCCCCCATACTGCTGGGCCTTTACTTTTATTTAGCACTTTGAAATGTATTCCAGACTTATCAATAACTTTACTCATTATGCCATCCAAAGCGTCAATTTCTCTGACTATAATTCCTTTGGCAACGCCGCCAATAGATGGATTGCATGATAACTCTCCTAAATCACTTTGCGATTTTGTAATAAGGCAAGTTTTTGCTCCAATTCTGCATGCCGCTGCTGCTGCTTCAACACCTGCATGCCCACCTCCAATGATAATGACGTCGTACTTTTTTTGCATAATTTAAATTATGTTTCACGTGAAACAATTAACTTATATCATTTTCCAATACAAAAGCTACTAAAAATTTTATCCAATACTTCCTCTGTATTAATATCACCTAACAATAAACCCAGTTCTTTCGCACAGGTCCTTAATTCCTCTGCTTTAAGCTCTAAAATGTTTGTGTTTAAAGCATTATTAAGGTAGTTATTGCAATTCTCTAATTTGTTTTGATGTCTAATGTTGGTGACTAAATTTGCATCTGAAGATGGCATGAAATAATTTAAAACCCTTTCTATATTTTGGAATATTATTTTATCAAATTTATCAGATTTTAGAGATAAAAAAAGTAGATCTTCATATTTGAAATTAATACTCTTCAGCTGTTTAACTAGGCTTTCTTTTAATAAGGTATGAGTATTTAAAAGATCAATTTTATTTACGTATATTAGAACTTTGCTTGTAGTGCTTAACCACTTTTTTGCTTCAATTATTATGTCTAAATTAAATGAATCATTTGCATCTAACATAAAGATTATTATGTCAGAATTTTTTATTGCATTTTTACCTTTTTCTATACCAATGTTCTCAATTTCGTTTGAAGTTATCCTTATACCTGCTGTGTCTTGCAATATAATAGGGATGCCCGAAATTTCAATCTTAGTTTTAACAATATCTCGTGTCGTTCCTTTGATGTTTGAAATTATTGAAGTGTCAGCTTTTGATAAGAAATTCATCAGAGTTGATTTTCCTACATTAGTTGATCCGGCAATACAAATGTTTATTCCATTCATTAGTTTATTGGCAGAACTAAAAAGCCTGATGTTTTTTTCAAATTCATCTTTTAATTCTATTATTCTTTGATTTAATTTTTCTAATTCATTTTCATCTAAAAGATCATCAGGGAAATCTATATAGGCCTCTGATAGAGATAATAGCTCGATCATGTTATTTCTCCAAGATAAATAACTTTGCTCTAGTTCACCATTATAATTTCGTATTGCAACTTTTCTTTGATACTCAGATTCAGAATTTATAAGCTCAATTAACGATTCCGCTTTATTTAATGATATTTTATTATTTTCTAATGCTACCTTAGTAAATTCACCATTAGTAGCTAGGCGTAAATAGTCAAAAGAATTTAATTCATAGAAAATGGAATTAATGATGGCAATTCCTCCATGTGTTTGCAACTCAATCGTATCTTCTCCCGTATAACTGTGATTTTTAGGAAAGTAAATCACAATTACTTCATCTATAATTTCTAAATTTTTTTTATATATCTTCCCTAAAGTTGCCACTCGTTCTAATGGAGTTTTTTTAAAATTAAGATCTTGTAATATTCTCAGGGCATTAGGTCCAGATATTTTTATAATTGCTATGCCAGATTTCCCATAGCATGTAGATAAAGCAAAAATTGTGTCTCTTTGGGGCATTTTATTTGTTTTTATGGGATAAAGCGAAATTAAAAATATTATTAGATTTTTGTAATGCTTTTGCCTCAAAATTTGTTTTGAAAAAAACTTTGTTTGATATTTTCATTTTATCTAATTTAAATTTATTGGTTTTTAAAATATCATACAAAATATTTTCAGCATAATTTGAATGATCAGTCACAATAAATAAATTTGAAGAAAATTTACTTAATAAATATTCTAAAAAATTTTTATTAAGTAATCTACGTTTATGATGTTTCTTTTTTGGCCATGGATCTGGAAATAATATATATATATTATAAAAAAATTGATTGGGAATTTGATTTAATAAATCCCTAGCATCTCCTTGATAAATTAAGATATTATCCATGTTATGACGATTTATATTATTAATCAATTTTACAATACCGGGGGTATATACCTCACTACCTATATATATATTTTCTTTATCTCTGGTAGCTCTGTAAAAAATGAATTCTCCCGAACCAAACCCTATTTCTAGATTGATTTTTTTATTTGTATTTAAAATAAATTCTTTTTTTCTTTCATAGGAGTAATAATCAATTAATTTTAAACAATCATTGTTTTTGATAATTTTATTTCTTCTGGATTTATATGGAAGATATTCCAATGCTTTATTCATAAAAACAAACTGTAATTATTTATTTGTATTTAATTTTTTTTGAATAAAATACAAAAATGTTAATATCATTAAAACCATGCCTGCTTTAATATAAATCTGAATAGGATATGAAGACAGTATATATGTAGATAATAATATTGCGATTGTTGGTGTTATTGGCATCAAAGGACAGTAAAAACCCCTATTTAATTCTGGCTTATTATATCTCATAACTATGGTTGAAATACAAATTACTATTAAAGTTAGTAAAATAAAAAAACTACTCAACTTTACGATGTTTTGCAGATTGGTTGTTGCAGCAATAAAAGACATGGAGAGACCAATAACAAGGGTTATAATATGTGGAGTTTGATTTTTATTATGAACTTGTGCAAAAATACTAGGTAGTAAATTGTCCTCTGCCATAACTAAAAGCATTCTAATGACAGTATATTGACTTACAATTATTACTGAACTCAAACCTGCCACTGCACCAAATTTAACAATATAGTTTAACCAAGGTAACCCGATTTTATCCACTGCTATCGCTAATGCTTGAGGCACATTTAATTCTTGATAAGTTACCAAACCTGTCATCACAGCGGAAGTTACCACATATATGATTGTAACTGTTATGATTGTAATAATTATGCCCAAAGGGATGTTTTTTTTAGGATTTTTAACCTCTTGAGCAGAAGTGCATATAGAATCGAAGCCGTTAAAAGCGAGGAAAACCATAGAAACTCCGGTTATGATTCCAGATATACCATATTCACCAAACTTTCCTGTATTTTGTGGTATGTACGGAATCCAATTATTTATGTCAATGTAAAATACTCCAATTGATATAAAACAAAGTAAGACTAGTAATTTTATAATAACAGAAAAGCTAGTAATCATTGAGGATAATGCAACTCCTCTATAAAGAATCAATGTCGATATAAATGAAATTGCAAATGCTGGTATATCGAATATGGCATAAGAAATTTTACCATCAACCTTATATTCTACTCCTGTTGACAAAGTAAATTTCTCAGGAAGCCCTAGATGAAAATTGTTCAATATATCAGAAAAATATCCTGACCACCCTACCGCTACAGATACAGCTCCTAAGAAGTACCCTATTGCAGAAAATGATCCAATAATCCATGCAGGAAATCTACCAAAAGTTATATAAGTATAAGAATAGGAGCTTCCAGAGGCATGAAGTATTGAAGAAAATTCTGCATAACATAGACCAGCGCATATACATATAATGCCACTTAACGTAAAAGAAAGCGTAATAGCAGGGCCAGCATGTGCTCCAGCTGCTATACCTGTTAAAACAAATATACCTGCTCCAACAATAACTCCTATCCCCAGCGATATTATTTGAAATAATGATAAGCTTTTCTTTAATTTATTATGCTTTGAAGCTTTTAAATTAATCTCACGAACAGATTTTTTCTCAAAAAGAGATTTGAGATTATTTTTCCAAATGGCTTTTATGCTTTCCATAAGATAAATAATAAATTGTGCAGGCTATTAGGCAAATTAATGCATACTTTATGGTTATAATGGGATAACTAAATAATATCTGCCCTGCTAGTAGTATCGCTATCATTGGAACCCATGGCACAAGTGGACATTTAAAATTTCTTTTTAAATCTGGTCTTTTATACCTTAGATATATTGTACTAAAGCATATGACTATAATAGTTAATAGTATAAAGAACGTGCTCAATTTTACAAGTTCCTCTAGTTTCATAGTAGCACTCACTAACCCCATTAGTAACCCAACTATTATAGTAGATAGGTAAGGAGTATGATATTTTTTATGAATTTTTTTAAACAAGGCAGGTAACAAACCATCTTTTGTAATTGAATATATCATACGAACAATGGCATATTGATGGACTAGTATCACAGATGTAATAGCAGCTACAGCGCCCAATTTAACAAATAGTAAAAAAGTTGGACTACCCATCTTTTTTGCAGCCACTGCAAATGGCTGGGCTGTATTTAAATCTTTATAACTCACAACTCCAGTAAGAACTGCCCCTACAAAAATATATGTTATAGTAGCTACAATAATTGCTCCAATTATACCTATAGGTAAGTTTTTTTGTGGATTTTTAGCTTCTTGTGCAGCAGTGCAAACAGAATCAAATCCATTGAATGCCAAAAATACTATGGAAACACCAGCAACTATACCTGAAATCCCATATTCTCCAAAAGTACCAGTATTTTCAGGAATAAAAGGGACCCAATTGCCAAAGTCTATTTTAGTTGCTCCGATCGCGATAAAAAGGAATAAAATTGCCATTTTTACAAACACTATAATTGCATTAACAATTGAAGAACCTTGGGTTCCTCTGTATAAAACAAACATAGTGGTCACTGATATCAAAAAAGCTGGTAAATTAAAGAATGCTTTTTTAATTTCCCCATTAGAATCAGTGTATAAATGTCCTGTTACATGTATAAATTTTCCTGATAAATAAATATCATAATGCTCTAGCAGACCTACAAAATAACTTGACCACCCATTGGCTACAGATGCTGCAGACAAAAAATAGGCTAATATAGAAAAGCAACCTATCAGCCATGCAGGCAATTCTCCAAGTGTGGCGTATGCATAGGTATATGAACTTCCTGATACTGGTATCATAGATGCAAATTCTGCATAACATAAACCAGCGCAAATACAAACAATTCCACTAAGAGCAAAAGACAAGACTATAGCAGGCCCGGCATGGTTAAAGGCCGCTGTACCTGTCAGTACAAAAACACCGCCACCGATTATAGCTCCAATTCCAAGCAATATTAATTGGAAAGCTCCCATACTCCTGATTAATCCCTTGGACGAATTGGCTTCTTTACTTAGTTCTTCGAATGATTTTTTTCTAAATATCTTTTTTAAACTCATTGTTTAGCTAGAAATGGTAATACGTTTGCTGATATGAATATAGAGGAATAAGTGCCAAATGCAACACCGAATGTAATAACGGCACTGAAGCTTCTTAAATTTTCACCACCAAAAATCCATAAAGCAAGGCAAGCAACAAAAGTTGTTAAAAATGTCATTAACGTTCTAGATAGCGTCTCATTAATACTTTTGTTAATCACTTTAGGTGTAAGGTAGTTTTGCGTATTGTTAGATGTATTTTCTCTTATTCGATCATAAATAACCACACTATCATTTACAGAATATCCAATGATTGTTAAAATTGCAGCAATAGATGTTAAATTAAATTCATATCCTGTAAATACAAAAAAACCTATAGAGGCGGTTAAATCATGTATTAAGGATAATATTGCACCTATGCTAAACTTCCAATTAAATCTTATTAGAATGTATATCATTACAACAAATAACGACCAAAAAAATGCTAAAGCGGCTTTTTTAACCAAATCGTTAGAAATTTTTGGTCCTACAAAATCAATTTTAAGAAAGTTAACATCTTTATCTATTTGTAATATTTCAGATTTTATTTTATCTGTTAGTTTTACACTATTATTTTCTGTATTTTGTAGCCGTATAACTAAATTTTTATCTAATTGTTGCAAAATAATATCACTGTACTTTGTTGATAGGTCATCTTTAATTTTACCAGGAGTTTCTGAAGTTAATTCAATAATGATTCCACCTTTAAAATCAATTCCTAAATTTAGCCCACTGGAAAAGTATCCAATAATGGTCACTATTGTCAAAACAATACTAAATAAAAATCCGTAATTCCTGTAGGAATAAAAATCAAAAAATTTTAAAGACATGTCTAAGCTAGCATTTTTTTTATATTATTATGAATCTATACGATAAAATCATGCAGACTATAAATTGGTATACAAGAATTTATAATAAATCAAAGGATTAGGCTATAAAATATATAATAGTTTTAAAATGTCAATTTATGAATAGAAGATACTATCTGTATTATACTTCAGCTAATAATAGACTAAAATCTAAATTACTCATCTATTTTTTTATCGTAATTTTTGTTAACAGCCAAACTGACGCAAGCATCTGACCAAACGTTTATAGCAGTTTCAAACATATCTAGTATAGTATAAAATGGCAAAATAACGCCCATCAAATATATTGAAATGTCCATCCCAGATAAATAGGCGGATGCCATAAAGTAGCAACCCATTGGCACCCCAGCATTTCCTACGGCTGCAACAACTGCCAAAACTACCCACATGATAAAATCTGAGGTAGAAAAAGTCATTCCATTGCTTTGTGCGACAAATAATACAGTTATATATATAAATGCTGCACATGCATTCATATTTATAGTTGTGCATAAAGGTACGCTCAATGATGCAACTTCTTTACGTACTTTTAAATTGTTTTCCACACAGTGCATGGTGGTTGGCATAGTAGCTGAAGAGCTTTTTGAAAAAAATGCCGTAATCAAAGCTGGCATCATACCTTTGAGTGAATTCATGACAGGTATACCTTTGAATTTTAAGAAAAGCGGCAATATAACTGCTGCTTGTAATACATTTGCAACAATGATAGTAAGCATATAAAGAAGTATAGTATCAAATATAAATCCACTTCTTAAATCCTTGATAAATAATGCAATAAATGCCCATAATATATAGGGTAGTAAATTGAGCACCAATTTTGCTATGTTCATAAACAAAGCAAAAAAAGAGGATAAAAATTTTTCTACAAAATCTCGATTTTCACTTTTGAGAAAATTGCTTGCAAAGCCTATTAAAAAAGCAGAAAAAACCACTGCCATCACATTATATTCTAAGAATATTTGCACTATGTTAGAAGGTACAATACCAAGTAAATGTGCTACAAAGCTACCTACTTCAGTGCTACCTAATTTATTTACACTAACACTAGAGGCTGGGTTAATAACAAAATAGCTTAGCATAGCAATAATTGCAGCAATCAAAGTGGTTGTGAGAGTATAAGTGACTGTTTTTATAAATATTGAGTTAAAGGATTTACTTTTTGCAAATTTACAAATGCTTGAACTGATTGATAAAAAAATAATTGGCAAACTGATAAATTTTAACAAATTTATAAATATATCTACTAAATATTTAGATATTGTATTTATAAAGTGAACATCCACATACCCAACGACTATTCCAATTAATATGGAAATAATCATAGTGTACGTTTCTTTCTTATTGATGATGTGATGGTGATGAGTCATATCTATAAACAATGCTTAATACTTTTATAAAATCGAGCTTTAAAAGGCGATATTTAGGATTAATTAAAGATCATCATACGCCTGTTGTTGCTCTTTCGATGACCATATTATGTATCGTCTAACATTTTTTATATATAATCACAATCATTTTTTCATAATTGAAGATTCAATACAATTCCTGCTAATTATAAGTAACTAACAGCTATTGTTGCACAATTCTGCAAACTACCTATCCATGGTGGGAATAAATTGCGCAATATGCAGATTATCTCCTAAATGACTATAATTTACTACAATAGTTATCTTATGGTTATGAAGAAACAAAGTGTGCGAAAGCTTCGATTTTATATTTAAGCTATCATTTTTTTTTAATATCATTATAATCTATACGATAAAATCATGCAGACTGTAAGTAAGTACGCAGAAATTTATAGCTGATCACAGAATTATGGCATGATTATATAGTAGCTTTTAAATGTCAATTTATGATTTATATATGCTTCTGCTTAGTAAATCATTGACAAATTATAGTAAATTGAAAAATTACATGGAGAAATATAATGTCAAAAAAAATATTAATAGATGCATTTTATCCGGAAGAAACGAAGTTTGTTTTATTAGATAATGAGGGTAAATTAGAAGAGTTTTTTTATCAAAGTGCACAAAAAAAGTTAATTAAAGGTAATATATACCTAGGGAAAGTAAATAGAATTGAGCCATCTTTGCAAGCAGCGTTTATAGATTATGGAAATGATAGGAAAGGGTTTTTATCATTTGAAATGATTCATCCCAAATATTATCAAATACCAGTTGCGGATAAGGAGCAGCTGATTAACAAAATAAAAGAAACCGAGGTAAATGAGGATGATATTTCGCAGTCATCTGATGTTAATCGTAAAGCTGTAAAAAATGTATTCAATAATGAGCTTTACAATAGCTATAAAATACAAGAAGTAATAAAAAAGGACCAGATAATCTTGGTGCAAGTAGAGAAAGAGGAAAGGGGTAATAAGGGGGCTTTTTTAACTACTTATATCTCTTTATCTGGTAGATATTGTGTTTTTTCACCTAATTCATTCAAAAATAGTTTAGGTATATCTAGAAAATTAGATGATTTTGAAGAAAGGGAAAGATTAAAATCTATTTCTGCTGAATTGTTAGAGGATCATACAGAATCAAGTTTAATACTTAGAACTGCCTCAGCATATAGAACTAAAGCTGAAATTAAGCGAGATTTTCAATATCTAATTAGAACTTGGGAAAAAATAAAAAATTCTGCAGTTTCTTCTTTTGCACCTTCTTTAGTGTATGAAGAAGGAGATTTATTGATTAATGGAATAAAGGAGCACTATACAAGTGAAGTTGAAAAAATAGTAATTTCAGGTAACGATGCGTATACAAAAGTACAAGAGTTTTTAAATATCTTTATTCCTAGAAATACCCAAAAATTAGAAGAATACACAAGTATATCTCCAATACTATATGAGCATAATATTGAAGAGCAATTGCATGAACTATATTCCAACACTGCTAAATTAAAATCGGGAGGATATATCGTAATAAATACCACCGAGGCATTAATCTCAATTGATGTCAATTCAGGAACTTATACTGAAGAGTATAGTGTAGAAAAGACTGCTTTAAACATCAATTTAGAAGCAACGTTGGAAATAGCCAAACAAGTCAAATTTAGAGGCCTATCAGGATTGATAGTAATAGATTTTATTGACATGCTTGATTTGCAAAATAAAAAGTTAGTTGAAAGGCAATTAAAAAAAGCATTTTGGCAAGATAAAGTAAAAGTACAAATAGGTAGAATTAGTGAATTCGGTCTATTAGAAATGTCTAGACAAAGAATTGGAAGAAGTTTTATTGAAGCAAATTCAAAGACATGTCCAACTTGCATAGGGAATGGGAAAGTGGTGTTGAATGGTTCAATTGCTACATTATTAATTGGTAAACTTAAGTTTTTACTTTCCAAAAAGAAAGCAAAAATGGCTAATGTGGTTGCTACCACTGATGTAATTATATATCTGATGAATAATTTTAAAAGTGAATTAAGTTCTATAGAAAAAACTTGTAATATGCAGATTAACTTATTTATCGACGATATAATTTCTGCGGAAGATTATAAAATTGTTTTGCATAAATTTTCTAATACACCTAAGTTACAAAATAAAAGATACGCATTACCAGAGCATTCCATAAGTAATGAACAAAATAATTCACAATTAGAAAATGATAAGGGTAATTTTAATGTATCTGATGATAAAGGGGTTTCAGAATACGGGAGTAAAAATAAAAGAGGATTTAAAAATTATAATAAAGAGAATTTTAATAGGAAAAAACGAACTAAGGGAAGAGTAGAGAATAAACAAGTTAAAAATAATACATCAATGCTCTCAAAAATATGGACAAAAATAAAAGCATAAAGTGAAAAATAAGGTAAAAAATAAATATGATAGTGGATGGTATCTTTCTAAAAGATTATTTACTAATTATATACGTCCACTAAAAAGAAAATTAACTTTGGCATTATTGTGCATGATAATTACTGCATGCACAACTGCAGTTAGCGCTTGGATTATTCAACCCGCATTGGATTATATATTTATAGATAAAAACTATAATATGCTTTACATCATCCCTCTTGCAATTATTGCTAACTCCATTATTAATGGCGTAGCTTCATTTTATGAATCAGTCATTATGAAACGTGCTGGGCAACAGATAGTTTCCAATATTCAAATGGAATTATACGAGCATTTAATTCATGCAGATTTAAAGTTTTTAACAAAATATCCATCAGGCAATCTTATTTCTAGGTTTACTAATGATATTAATGTACTTAAAAATACTACCTCAGAAATATTTACAGGAATAATAAAAGAGTTTTTTACTCTAATTGGTTTAATTGGTTTAATGTTTTATCAAAGTTTTAGTTTAACTTTAGTAATCCTTATAATATTTCCTTTAGCATTTTATCCGGTTGTTAGATTGGGCAAAAGGATGAGGAAAATTTCAAGAAATATGCAGGAGAAGCTTGGAGACTTTACAGTAAGGTTGGATGAAACATTTCAAAACATTAAGGTTATTAAGTCTTATTGTAGAGAAAATTATGAAATCAGTAGAGCTAAGGCAATTATTGATAAATTTTTATCAATTTTTAAAAAGGCTGCATATGTTGAATCAGCATCCTCTCCAATAATGGAAATACTTGGTGGTTTAGCGATCGCATCGGTTATTTTTTATGGTGGGTTACAAGCTATAAAAGGCGAAACTACCTCTGGTGCTTTTGTATCGTTTATTGCAGCATTACTTTTAGCCTATAAACCCTTAAAGTCTTTATCAAAGCTTAATACAATAATGCAGGAGGGGTTGACTGCATCAAAAAGGTTATTTTTAATGCTTGATGTAGAGCCAGAAGTGAAAATTGAAGAAAGTCAAACTATAACAAATTTAAACCAGTTTGATGTACAATTCATCAATGTATTTTTTTCTTATAAAGACAATCAAAATATTTTAAATGGTATTAATATAGATATTAAACAAGGGCAAACTATAGCTTTGGTTGGTGGTTCTGGTGTGGGTAAAACTACAGTTTTAAACTTATTACAAAGATTATATGATGCAGATTTTGGAGATATTTTTATAGGAGGATCAAATATAAGAGCCATAAGATTAGATGTTTTAAGAAAAAATATAGCTTTCGTAAGTCAGGATGTTAACCTATTTGACGATACAATAATGGAAAATATCAGATATGGAAAACTTGATGCAACAGATGAAGAAATTTTAGATGCTTCAATGGTTGCTGCTGCGCATGAATTTATAACTGAATTGCCTAATCAGTATAATACACATATTGGGCAAAATGGAGTGAAACTTTCGGGCGGACAGAAGCAAAGGCTTGCAATAGCAAGAGCAGTGTTAAAAAATGCTCCAATATTATTGCTTGATGAAGCGACAAGTGCTCTTGATTCTATTTCAGAAAAAAAAGTTCAAATGGCCCTAGACTATTTAAAAAAGGGAAAAACCACAATTGTGATTGCTCATAGACTTTCAACAATTGAAACTGCTGATAATATTTTTGTGTTATCAGAAGGTAAAGTTGGCGAATCAGGTTGTCATAATGAGTTGCTTTTAAAATCGGGGGAATATTCTAAACTATATGAGCAATATAAATCTAATGTCACAATTAGCTAAAAATGTTAACTTGTAGCAACATTGCTGTTAGCAAAAATAATCAATTACTTTTTTCGAACTTGGGATTCACGATATTCGATGGGTCAGTTTTAATTATTAAAGGAAGGAATGGAATCGGTAAAACAAGCTTGCTTAAGGTCATTGCTAATTTAATACCCAAATGCTCTGGAGATATTTTTTATAATGCTATAAATATAAAATTGGTGTTAAAAGAATTTTATGAATTACTTTTTTATATTGGAAAAACAGACATATTAGATGAGGAGCAGACAGTGCTAAAAAATCTTGAATTTTGGGGCAAATTATATGATCAGGAAATCAATATTTTAGCTGCAATAAAGACATTTTCTTTAGAGCCATATATTGATACTGAAACTTATAAATTATCTCAAGGCTATAAACAAAGATTATTACTGGCAAGACTATTATTGTGTAATGCTAAAATTTGGTTGCTTGACGAACCTTTTAATAGTTTGGATTATCAAGGGAAGGATATATTGATAAACTTAATTAAAGCTAGGTGCATGCAAAAAGGCATTGTGATAATTACCAATCACAATCAAAATATTAAAATAGAAAATTCTTCTGAAATAAATTTAGAGGACTTTTGTGATAAATAGAAATATTCAGCTCAATGAGTTGTCTGTGTATAAGGTTTTTATATCGGTTTTATACAGACAATTAAATATTTTTGTAAAAAACAAAGCCTTAATTATTTCTGGTATTTTTTTATTTATCTCATCTATTAGTATTTTAAAGTTTCTAGAAGGAAATAATATCAATACTGAAACGTTTAAAATAATTGAGATATTGCTTATCATTTATTCAATAACTTTGTCTTCAGATTTAATCATTGTTGAGGATTACAAAAAAGGATTGTTTGAGCAATTTTTATTAACAGGTGTGCTACTTGAATTTTTTTTATTAGCAAAAATTACAGCCTCCTTTATAGCATATGCTATGTTATATGTGCCTGTAATGGCGGTTATTGATTTTTTAACTGATAGCTATAAAATCTACGATATCACATACTTAGTATTGATCAAAATATTGATAATATTTAATATCACTATTAATTCTGTAATGTCTTCGTCTTTTCTCTTGAGCTTTAAAAAAAGGACATCACAAATATTAATTTCTATATTTATAAATATACCGACAATTGTTATAAGCTCATTATGCTATGTATCAAATAATCTATTTTATTCCTTGTTACTAATAAGCATTCTTTTGCTAACTCTGCCATTATCGGTGCTGCTGTCAAGCTATATAATTAAAATTTCTATAGAGGAAGATAATTGAAATTACTTTGTGTGAGGAGCATCTAAAAGAAGAGTTATAATCTTTAAATTAAATTTGCTAACTTATTTCAACTACTGTTTTATATTTATTTAATTTTACGAGAAGTTGATTAATTGACATTTAAATATTTAGTTATTAATGTAGCGTTCAACTGTTGGTATAAAAATTAACCTATTTATGTTTTATAAAAATTTCAGATTTATTGCCGTTTTAGCTATATGCTCCTCATTATGCGCATGTTCAAAACTTAATGTTAAAAATGATTATCCTAAAACACGTCAACAAAAAGAAGAAGATAGAATTGGCAAATTAACTGGGAATGGTTTAACTTTTGGCAAAGGTAATTCAGAATCCTCTTCAGTTTCAAATCAAATGAATATTAATACTTATCTATGGAGAGCATCTATTGATCAAGTTAATTTCATGCCACTTAATTCAACAGATTCCTTAAGTGGAACAATTGTTACTGATTGGTATAGTATTAATGATAATTCTAAAGAAAGATATAAAGTTAACATATATATATTTGGAAAAGAATTGGCGTCTAACGCCTTAAAAGTTAGTGTATATAAGCGGATTATAAGGGATAATGGGAGTTGGAGTAACCAATACCAGGACTTAAATTTAGCTGAGAAAATAAAAACGAAGATTATTGAAAGAGCAAGAGAGCTAAAAGTATTAGAAAATGAAGTACAATAATTAATTAAAAAGGTTTGCAACTAGATGAACCACATAGATGGAAATTGATGCAAATATAGCTGCCAATATGTCATCAAATATCACTCCAAACTCTCCTTTGTATTTTCTATTAACATAGTCAATAATTAACGGCTTTTTAATATCGAAATATCTGAAGGTTGCTAAAGCTATTAAAAAGGTTAGATTATTTTTAGAGATATTGATAGGAATGAAACTGGAAAGATGGAATAACCAATCTAAAGAAATATACAGTGTTAATAGCTGACCAATCACTTCATCGATAACAATATAGCTATGATCATAGGTATTGGTAGCTTTTTGGAATTTTTTTACCGCAATTAATCCAACAATAAATAGTACTAATATCGTTAGCAGTAATTTTGACTTAGCATTAGCAAATGAATACGAACTCATCAATATATAATAAAAAATTGGATATGCAGCGATTGATCCAAATGTTCCCGGAGCAGGTAATTTACCAATATAAAACCATGTTGATATAACTGAATACCAAGAAAATGGAACTTTAAATTTTATTTTGTTTGCATTTACAAGGTGATTGAGACTAAATCTTTTTTTCATAATTTCATATATAAATAAGTTTATATTTAGCAATCAAATTTTGTTACAAATGACGCTACAGACCGCTTGAGCTGCAATCCCTTCCTGTGCACCTAAGAATCCCATTTTTTCAGTGGTTGTGGCTTTTATGCTGATCTGGTTAGGGTGGATTTTTAAGACTCTGGCGATATTGTCACGCATAGTTTTGCTATGTGGCATAATTTTAGGTTTTTCACATATTACTGTTAAGTCTATGTTAATTATTTCAGCTCCGATTTTTTTTAACTTTTTTTCAGTGTATTCCAAAAAAAATGCTGAATCCATATTTTTATATTTTTTATCATTCGGTGGAAAAAGTTGTCCAATATTTCCTAAAGCCATAGAGCCAAGGAGAGCTTCTGTAATAGCATGGAATCCAACGTCACCATCAGAGTGAGCTATAATGGATTGATTGTGCTCAACATCAATTCCACAAATTTTAATTTTTACGTTTTCACTAAGTGGAGCAGAAAATTTATGAACATCCAGTCCTATGCCAGTGCGATATATTTTTTCATTATTCATAATATATTTGCAAAATTCAATATCAGAAGAATTAGTTATTTTAATATTATTCTTATCTCCTTCTATTTTGCAAATTTTAATACCATTTTCAATACACAAACTTATATCGTCAGTATAATTTGCGTTACTTTGTTTGTGTAAATCTAAAATTGTTTTATATTGGAATCCTTGTGGTGTTTGTGTTGCATACAATTTATTTCTATCAATTGTTTTAATTTTATTTTTCGCAAAATTGTGTTTTATCGTATCAGTTATACCAATACCAACATCTACAGCTGAATAGTTTTGAAGTTGAGATATAACTTCATCAATTAATTTTGTTGAAATTAACGGTCTTGCAGCATCGTGAATTAACACATTTTTAGGGTTAATTTGTTCAAGAGCTTTTAATCCTAAAAGTACAGATTCATTTCTTGTTTTTCCGCCTATTATAGGGTCTAGTATGTCAAATTCTTCAGTTGAATTATAATATAGGTCTTTGTGATCCTTGTTAATTACAACAAGGACGTTGTCTATAAAATCACTAGCTAGAAAAGCCCTCACTGTCCAGTTTAAAACAGATCGACCATTCATTATAAGATATTGCTTTGGAATAGCACAATTAAATCTAGTGGAGTTACCAGCGGCAACTATTATAGCTATATTTTTCACTTACCTTTTTGATAATTTTCTATTATGCCAATATAGGAGATAAATACAAAAAAGAGAAGGAATAGAAAGCAAAGATGAGATAATAAAGAAATTTTGCCAACCAAAATTTTCTACAACAATTCCTGATGTTGGTGATAAAAAGGATTTTGTTAAGCCGGATAAAGAGATTAGTATTGCGTAATGAGTTGCAATGTGAGCTTTATTGCATAGTGAACTCATATATGTAATTAATATTACATTACTCATGCCGTAACTGATACTTTCTATTAAATTAATGATACCCAATAAAGTTAAATTACTTTTTATGGTTAGAAAAATCAAAAATTGTAAATTAGTGATGGAAGCTAAAATTTCTGCAAAGATTAAGTTAAACTTAAATTGCGTTTTGGATATTAATATTCCACCAATAAAAGTTCCAATTATAACCCCTATAATTCCACATGATTTTGCTACGCCAGCAATTTCATTTTTAGAATATCCAATATCCATTAGAAATGGTATAGACATGGTATCTAAATATGCATCACTTACTTTATAAAAAGCTATAGTTGTTAAAATCAGAGTAAATCTTGGAATAGTCATTAATATTTTCATTGGCTCAATAAATTTATTTGAAAGCCAAGCCTTGTAGTTTAATTTCTTGTCTTCTTCTTTATATTGACTTTTGTCATCAGAAAAATAAACTAATACTATGCATGGTAAAATAAATAGAGATAAGATAATAAACACATGCTTCCATTCTATTATGGTGGATAAAAATAGACCAAAAATTCCTGAAATTATAAACCCAACTCTAAATCCGTATACCACAAAAGCATTGCCAATACCTGGTTTTCTTTTTGAAAAAAGTTCTATCCTATAGGCCTCCATAGCTATATCATAAGTTGCGCCAATAAATCCAATAAACACAAGGAATGCTGTTAATAAATAGATATGATTTTCTATATTGATATAGCCAAACACTCCTATAGAAATAAATAAAATTACTTGCATGGATATTATCCAGCTTTTTCTTAAACCAAAATTTTTTGGAAATAGCTTTATTTTATAACTATCAACAAATGGTGACCATAAATATTTGAATGAGTAAGGAATTGTCTTTATTGATAAAAAACCTATTACCACAATAGAAATACCAGCATCTTTAAAATATGCTGTAGTTGTAGTTACTAGAAAAGCATAAATCAACCCGCTATTAACTCCTATGGTTAATGCAGATAGCAATAGTTTTAAAACATCTGATTTGTATATTTTCTCAACCATGTCACTTAATAATACAAGTAAATCATGTGTTAAGGTAACTAAAAAATATATTTAATCAATACTTAATATTTAAGGAGATATAAGTTTTTAGCATTAGAATACATTATATTATGTAATTCTTTTTCATTAAAATTATTTGCAAATAAAATTAAATCAGAGTTGTTAAATTGCCTTGGTGCACGTGTTCCTGGTAAATCTGTTCCAAAAATTAATGAATTAGGATTTATATTATAAATTTCACGCATTAATGATGGTATTAATTTGTAATTCAATTTAGAAAATCTTGTAGCTTTGATATATACTCCTTTTTCTGCCAATTTTAACAATAAATCCGTATTATTATCAAATAATCCCAAGTGATCAATGGTAACTTTGGGTAAGGATGTCAAAATATTATATAAATTTTTGATTGATTCCAAGTCAGCATATAATTCTATATGCCATTTTGTTAAGTCATATATGCGTTTGGCAATACTTATTATACTTTTAATTGATATATTATTACCACGGTATAAATTAAAACGTGCCGCTCTAATTTGTTTTTTATGCAGAAATAATATTTCTTCATCACTAATATTTAAAGGTAAATTGATGACACCAACATATTGTTTTCCCAAGATATTTAATGCTTCTATTATGTAATCAGTATTATATCCTTGAAATGACCCAGAAACAATGGCGCCTCCACAAAGTTGCAAAGGAAAATTAGATAACGATTTTTTATAGTCATTGATAGTAAAGGCGTTTGGTATATATCCATTATTAGCAATTAAAGGATATTTATTATCTATGATATGAAAATGTGCATCAAAACATTTGATTGGTTTCATCATTTATTACCACTACTAAAGTATTTTTATAAAAATTACATTCATTACGGTAATGCTATGATATAGCAGAAGTCAATGTATTATAGTCAAATGAAAAGTGGCGGATGGAGTGGGATTCGAACCCACGGTACGCGTTAACGCACGCCGGTTTTCAAGACCGGTACCTTAAACCGCTCGGCCATCCATCCACTTAGACTTTTATCAGATAATTTAAATCTTATCAAGGCTCTTTAAAGACTTTACAAAGCTTTTTAAAAAATTTAAAGATAAACTAAGTATTTATGTTCACTAGTTATTTGCTTTTGTCTAATATTTTAAATAAAGTGGGTATACATATACACATTATCACATGATTATAGGATTGAATGAAGAGTATACGAATAAATAAGAAAGTTCAGGAGTCTTTAAATAATTGGATTACTTATCTTGATAAAAATCTTCATTATTCTCAAAATACAATTAACGCATATATTACAGATATATATTATTTTTTGCAGTTTATTTTTAATCATCATGGGGAATCAATAACGCTTGAATTATTGGATAAATTAGAAGTGCATGATTTCAGAGCCTGGCTTGCATTTAGAAAAAGAAGTAATATAGCAAGTATCTCTAATAATAGGAGTATCTCATCGTTAAAGAATTTTTATAAATTTTTAAAAGATCAATATAAAATAGAAAATCAAAGTATAAATCACATCAAGATTGTCAAATTAAACAAGCCTTTGCCAAGAGCATTGCCCGTAAAATCAGCAATTGATATTATGAATGCTATAGAAAAAATTAGTAATAATCTTTGGATAGGACAAAGGAATAAAGCAATTGCATATTTACTTTATGGGTGTGGAATGAGAATTAGTGAGGCATTAAATCTTAAGGTAAATAATTTTTATGATGAATTTATTAGAGTGATTGTCACAGGGAAGGGCAACAAAGAAAGGGAATTACATTTACTTCCAATAATACAAGAGCAAATAAAAAGCTATATTTCTTATTGTCCGTATAAGTTCCAAAGTGATAGTTTTTTATTTTTTGGAGAAAAAGGAGATAAATTGAATCCAGATGTTTTTCGCAAAACTATAAGAAAATTAAGAGCAGAACTATGCTTGCCTAACTTCACTACGCCACATTCTTTAAGGCACAGTTTTGCAACGCATTTGCTGGCTAGTTCTGAGGGAGATCTAAGAACCATTCAAGAATTATTAGGTCATAAAAATTTATCTACTACTCAAAGGTATACAAAAATTGATATGAATTATTTGGTGAAAAACTTTGTTAATTTCCACCCTAGGGGCAAGGCATAACAATAATAAAGACTACATCCGTTATTATGCCCAAAAAAGGATTATAATTTTATATAAATAATTTATTGAAAGATCAATTCAATCTTTACATAAAACTATCTAATTTTTTAGATCTAGTTTTATGCCTTAATTTTCTTAATGCTTTAGCTTCTATTTGCCTGATCCTTTCCCTTGTTACATCAAATTGTTTCCCAACTTCTTCTAAGGTATGGTCAGTTTCCATGCTTATACCAAATCTCATTCTCAAAACTCTTTCTTCTCTTGGGGTTAAAGTCGCTAAAACTTTGGTTGTTGTTTCTCTTAGGTTTGAGTGTACAGCAGAATCAATTGGCTTAATAGCATTTGTATCTTCAATGAAATCACCCAGCATACTTCCCTCATCATCGCCGATAGGATTTTCCAAACTCATGGGTTCCTTAGAAATTTTTAATACTTTTCTCACTTTATCAACTGGAATTGAAAGCTGTTCTGCAATTTCCTCAGATGTTGGATCCCTTCCTAAATCATGAGCTAATTGCTTAGATGTACGGATTATTTTATTGATTGTCTCAATCATGTGTACTGGTATTCGAATTGTTCTAGCTTGATCAGCAATTGAACGAGTAATAGCTTGCCTAATCCACCACGTTGCATAGGTTGAGAATTTATATCCTCTGCGATATTCAAATTTATCAACCGCCTTCATGAGACCAATGTTACCTTCTTGTATCAAATCAAGAAACTGCAATCCACGATTTGCATATTTTTTAGCAATTGAAATTACCAATCTTAAATTTGCTTCTATCATGTCTTTTTTGGCCTTTGTAACTTCTCTTTCCCACTTTTGTATATTT
>Ga0114932_10002201_pt1 | contig 20913 bp, 16 predicted proteins | sample 2SBtaG_2_FD_87286 | JGI IMG/M metagenome (GOLD analysis project Ga0114932, IMG submission 87286) | Deep subsurface microbial communities from Kolumbo volcano to uncover new lineages of life (NeLLi) - 2SBTROV12_ACTIVE470 metaG | ecosystem: Environmental > Aquatic > Marine > Volcanic ... | reverse complement strand
GGCGCCGACGCGGCGAGGAAGTCGAGCACCTGGCCGAGGGTCCGCAGCGTGGCCATCGCGGCCGCGTCGACCTCGGGCAGCTCGGGCGCCCGCTCTCGAACCGTGGAGAGGATCTCCACGCGCTTGATGCTGTCGATGCCCAGATCGCCCTCGAGGTCCATCTCGAGCGTGAGCATCTCGGCCGGGTAGCCCGTCTTCTCCGCCACCACGTCCAGCAACAGGGCGTTCAGATCCAGCCCGACGGGCACGGCGGCCGCGGCGGTGGAGGGCAGCAGCCCCGGCGCCGACGCGGCGAGGAAGTCGAGCACCTGGCCGAGGGTCCGCAGCGTGGCCATCGCGGCCGCGTCGACCTCGGGCAGCTCCGGGGCGCGTTCGCGCACGGTGGAGAGGATCTCCACGCGCTTGATGCTGTCGATGCCGAGGTCGCCCTCGAGGTCCATCTCCAGAGTGAGCATGTCGGCCGGGTAGCCGGTCTTCTCCGCCACCACGTCCAGCAACAGCGCGTTCAGGTCGAGGCCCGCCGAAGCCGGCGCGGCCGCGGCGACGACCGGAGCCACCACGTCCGACACCGCGACCACTGCCGCCTGCACAGGCGGCGCGACCACGGCGGCGACGGGCGCCGGAACCGGAGCGGCCACCACCGGAGTGGGCACCACCGGAGCCACCGGGACCGCCGCCGGCGTCGGGGCGGTCACGGGCACGGCGGGGAGCGGCTGCCCACCCAGCTGGGCGGCGAGGGCCATGAGCCCGGTCTCCGCGGCCTTGAGGAAGGCCTGGTGACTCTCCGCCATCGTGGACTGGTACACGCTGTGGGCCTCTGCGGTCTGACGCTGAGCCTCCTGCCAGGCGGCCATCCAGCCCGGATCCTGAGCCGGCGCGGCCAGCACCGACGGCGCGGCCGTCGGCACGGCGACCGGCACCTCCACGATCTTCTCGACCTCGACGATCGTCTCCACGAGCTGCGGAGTGCGCGGCCCGTTGGGCGCCGGCTGCTCGACGCCGGGCACCGGGTAGGGCTTGCCGTAGTTGGCGCCGTTGATCGGCAGCGCGAGCTTCGGAGCTGCCACCGTGCGCGGATCGACCGGCTCGCGGTACTCGGCCCACAGCGTGTCCCACTCCAGGGCGACACCGGCCACTGCCAGCCGTGCGAGGCCGCTCATCAGGGGAGCGAGGTCGGTGGCGTTCTTGCGGTCCAACGCGATGGCCCTGTGCTCACGGCCCTTGAGGATCCGGCCGACGAGCCCCGACAGGACGCTGCCCGGGCCCACCTCGACGAAGGTGCGCACCCCCGCCGCGTACATGGCCTCCACCTGCTCCACGAAGCGGACGGGGCTGACGATCTGCTGGCCAAGCTGCTTCCGCGCGGCCGCGGCGGCCTTCGGGTAGGGCGCCGCCGTGGCGTTGCCGTACACGGGCAACGACGCCTTCGAGAAGCGGAGACCGCTCAGGAAGTCCGCGTAGGGTGCCGCCGCATCGGCCACGACCGGCGAGTGGAAGGCGGTGGCCACCGTGAGCCGCTTCGCCATCAGGCCCTCCGCATCGAGCTTGCGCTCGACCTCGGCCACGGCGTCGGTCTCGCCCGACAGCACCACCTGCGTGGGGTGGTTGTGGTTGGCGACGACGACCGGGCTCTCCCACGCGGCCAGGAGCTCGCGCAGCTTGTCGACGTCTGCAGCCACCGCAGTCATCGCGCCCGGGAGCTTGGCCGCATCGGCCATCAGCTCACCCCGCCTGCGCGACGCCGCGAGGAAGTGCTCCTCGGACAACACGCCCGCACAGTGGAGCGCCGTCAGCTCACCGTAGCTGTGGCCGGCGACCGCCACCGGCGCCACGCCGAGGCCGCGCAAGAGATCCAGCAAGGCCAGCGAGGCCACGCCGATGGCGGGCTGCGCCCACTCGGTGGCGGTCAGCCGCGCGTCCTGCTCCGTGCGCTCCGAGGCGCTGAAGACCGGCCGTGGAAAGACGACGTCGGCCAGGGCCTCGTCGCCGAAGGCGGCGCTGTCGGCCGCCCGATCCCAGGCGCTGATGCACGCCTCGAAGCCCATGGCCGAGGCCGCGCCCATGCCTACGTACTGGCTCCCCTGTCCGGGGAAGACGAAGCCCACCTCACCGACCGCCGGCTCCAGTGCGACGTGCACACCCGCCGAGAGCGAGAAGCTCTTGCCCGTCTTCTCGACTCGCTCCACCGCCTGGTCCAGCCGGGCGATGAGCTCGTCGATGCTCGACGCCGCGACCGCGAGGCGGGTGCCGGCCGAAGCGGAGAAGCGTTGCTGGCTGCTGCGTGCCATCCAGGCCAGGTCGCCGGCGTCAGCAGCCTCCGTGGCCAGGGTGCGCGCCCGAGCCAACAGGCCCGCGGTGTCGTCTGCGCTGGCGAGCACCACGTGGTGGGAACGGCTGTCGAGGCGATCCGCACGGCCCTCCCCTTCCCAGGCCTCCACGGCCACATGGAAGTTGCTCCCGCCGAAGCCGAAGGAGCTCACGCCGGCGCGACGGGCGTGGTCGCCGCCACGGACCCACGGCCGCGCGAGCGTGTTCACGTGGAAGGGGCTGCCGTCGATGCCCATGCCAGGGTTCGGACGGTCGACCTTCACCGTGGGAGGGAGCACGCGGTGGTGCACCGCCATGATGGCCTTGAAGAGCCCTGCGGCGCCGGCGGCGGCCTTGGCGTGGCCGACCTGCGACTTCACGGATCCCAGCGCGCACCAGCCGGGTGCCCGCGTGGAGCCCTCGAAGGCCATCTTCAGCCCCGAGAACTCCGCCGCATCGCCGGCCTTCGTGCCGGTGCCGTGCGCTTCGATGAGCTCCACGGTGTCGGGGGCCCAGCCCGCCCGGTCGTAGGCGCGGCGAATGGCCTTGGCCTGACCCTCGGGACGCGGGGCATACACGCTCTTGCTGCGGCCGTCCGAGCTCGAACCCACCCCTGCGATGACGCCGTAGATGCGATCGCCCGCGGCCACCGCATCCTCCAACCGCTTCAACGCGACCATGCCGAGACCCTCGCCGAGCAGCGTGCCGTCGGCCTGGTCGCTGAAGGGCCGCACGTCGCCGGTCGGTGACAGCGCGGGGGTCTTCGAGAAGCAGTGGTACATGAAGATGTCGTTCATGGTGTCGACACCGCCGGTGATCACCACGTCCGAGTCGCCCATGTGCAGCTCGTTGATCGCCATGGCGAGGGCACCGAAGGTCGACGCGCACGCCGCGTCGATGACGCAGTTCGTGCCGCCGAGGTCCAGCCGGTTCGCGATGCGACCGGCCACGACGTTGCCCAGAAGCCCCGGGAAGTTGGCTTCACCCCAGTCGACATAGTGCGACGAGATGCGGTCGCAGACCGCCTGCACCTCGTCCTCCGGAAGCCCGGACTGGCGCAGCGCGCGCTGCCAGACGGGGCGCTGCAGCCGGCTGACCATGCTGCCGAGCAGCTCCTGGGCGGAGGTCACCCCGAGGATCACCGACATCCGGTCCCTGTCCAGCTCGCCAGACGCGCCCCTCGCGGCGTCGGCCAGCACGCGCTGGGCGACGATGAGGGCGAGGAGCTGCGAGGTGTCGGTGACCGGGACCAGCGCCGGCGGCACGCCCAGCCCATCGCGTCGAAGTCGACGTGTTCCAGGAAGCCGCCCTTGTGCGCGTAGACCTTGTCGGGCTGCGTCTGGTCGGGATCGTAGTAGTCCTCGATCAGCCAGTGCGTCTCGGGCACGTCGGTGATGAGGTCGGTGCCGGCGAGGATGTCGCGCCAGAAGCCGGTCGCGTCCAGGGAGCCCGGGAAGAGCGCAGACACACCGACGATGGCGATTTTGGGACGAGCCATGGAACTCTCAGACGACGGAGGGAAGTGGGGTCAGCTCAGCGGACGGGGCCGGAAGGTGAAGGCGGAGGCCGGGACCGGCACGCCGTAGCTTCGGAGCTGTTGGGCGCGCGTCACGTGCGCAGCGCCCTCGAGGAGGTTCTTGGCCACCTGCGCCACGCGGCGCTCGGCGGGATCTTCGAGGAAGGAGCCCTTGGCCCAGCGGTTGAACGAGCCCATCGCTGGACCGCACCAGATCTGGAAGTCCATGCGCCGCTCGCCGAGACCGGCGATGGCCCACTTGCTGGACTGACCGAGGTAGGCGCGAAAGGTGAGCGCCATCAGGTGCTTGGGGTCGCGCTCGGCGCGCTCGACCTCGCGCGGGTCACGCTCGGCCCAGAAGGCGCGGGTGGAGGCCCAGGCTTGCGCAAACGGCGCCTGCAGGATCTGCTTCTCGACGCTCCCCTGCTCCGACGCGGAGACCTCGTCCCAGCTGCCGTGGCTCCGGTAGAGCTCGTAGAGCTTCTTGGCGCGCACGCCGAACATCGTGCCGCGCTTGAGCACCTGCACCTCGACGCCCAGCTCGAACATGTCGGCCGCGGGCGCCATCACCACGTCCGCCAGGTCGGCTTCCGCCAGCATCGCCTTGCCGGACGCATCGAGTCCCGACTCGACGCAGCCCTGGTTCACCGAACCCGTGAGCACGTACGCGGCTCCCAGCGCGAACGCCGCCGCGACCGCCCGTGGCGTTCCCAGACCGCCGGCGGCCCCCACGCGCACCGGACGGGTGTAGGCGTGCTCGGCAGCCAGGACGTCGCGCAGATCGACGATGGTCGGGAACAGCGCCGTGAGCGGCTGGTTGTCGGTGTGTCCGCCGCTGTCGGACTCGACCGTGATGTCTTCCGCCACGGGCACGAGGCGAGCGAGGCGGGCCTCCTCGGCGCTGAGCTGACCCGCCTGCACGAGGCGCTGCAGCAGCTCGCTCGGCGCCGGTGACAGGAAGTGACGAGCCACCTCGGGGCGGCTGATCTTCGCGAAGAGGTAGTTGTCGCGGTGGATCCGTCCATCGGCGCCTTGACGGAGCCCGGTGCACGCATAGCGAACGACCGCCGGTGTCAGCGACATGTACGCGGCCGCGGACACGCGTCGGACACGCTTCCGCAGGTACAGATCCGCGACGGCGGCCTCGACGGCCGGCTCGTTCGGCGAATGGATGAGGTTCGAACCCCAGGGCGCGTTCGGCCCCAGCGTGCGCGCCATCTCGTCGACAGCGGCCTCGACACGGGCGAGCGGGAGCCCGGCCGCGCCAAAGAATCCGAGCATGCCGGCCCGGCTCATCTCGATCACCAACCGGGTGGTGGCGATCCCGTTGGCCATGGCACCCGAGACGTACGGAAACCGCACGCCATGGACCTCACAGAAGCTCCGGTCACCGAGCCACTCCGGGTAGAGCGCGGGCAGGGTGGCGAGGAGCGGAAAGGCTGGCGCACCGTTCGGGAGGGCCGCGATGCCTCCGCCGATGCCGACACCTAGCCGATCCGCGCGCGGATCACGGAGCACGTGGGCGGGCTCGCGAAAGCGCGGGACGACGCCCAGCAGGTCGCGGCCAGCGAACGCCGGAGCGCCGCCGCTCCAGACGCCGATGTCGACGAGTCCCGTGGGCATAAGGGGCCTCTCGTAGAGGGAGCCGCACGACTAACCCGCCCGTCGGTGAAGGGCGGTTCAGTCCGGTCCACGCCGTGACTCAGCTTGGAGTTGCTAGGCTCCACACCGCCCAGGCGGCACCGATGGACCCGAGCACGTTGGCCAGCACGAAGGCCAGAGCGGTGCCGAGCCGTCCCGCCTGGGCGAGCACGACCACGTCGAGCGAGAAGGTGGAGAAGGTGGTGAAGGCCCCGAGCACGCCCGTCATCAGCAGCAAGCCGCCGCCATCGGAGAGCCGAGGCACGACGGCCACCGCGACCAGGCCGATGAGCGCACTACCGACCACGTTCACGCAGAGCGTGCCGAGCGCCGACCCCAGGCCGGTCGTGTCCTTGACGAGCTCGTACACGCCATAGCGGGCGACCGCGCCGAGCGCGCCCCCCAAAGCCACCAGCAGCAAACGGGTCAGCATCGAGCCCGCTATAACGCCGGCATGTCGCCGATCTCCGTCTCTGAGGTCCCCGGGGCCGTGCGTGCGCTCGTCGCGCTGCCCCGCGCTCACCAGCCGGAGGCCTGCCGAGCCCTGGCCGAGCGGCTGCCCGCGGCCGACGAGGCGTGGAACACCGCGTTCGGTTCGGAGAGCCTCTTCGATTGCTGGACGAGCACGGCGCTCGCCCAGGGAGTCTACAGGGCCAACCGCGCTCAGCTCCAGCTGGAGCCTGGCTGGCGTGCGCTCGAGATCGGCGGGGGCGACGGCCGCTTGTGGCGGGGCCTCGACCTCCCCGAGGGCACGCTGACGGTGGTCGATCCGAGCCCCGAGGTCCATCAGCGCATGCGGCGGGAGCTGCCTCGCCACGTCGAGCTCGTCCCGGTCACGGCGCGCATCGAAGAGGTCGACCAGCTCCCGCCGTGCGACCGGATCGTGTGCAGCCTCACCCTCCACCACCTCGCTGGCCACGACGCCGAGCAGCGCCGCCACCACGGACTCGAAGGACCCGGGAAGCTGGAGGTCCTCACCGCGCTCCGTGGTGCCCTGACAGCCGGCGGCTTCCTGTTGGTGAACGAAGCCGACGTGCACTGCGACCTGGAGCTGGCCCCGGGCGACCGGGTGCTCGCGGACCGGCTCGTCGACAGCTACGTCCGCCGAACGGCCGTGTGGCTCGTGGGCGAGCTGGAGCGCGACCCGGTCCGCGCGCCGCGCCTCGCCGCCATCGTGCGTCACTGGTGCCTGGAGCAGGTCGCGCTCTACGACGTGCCCGTGGCGGAACGCGACGTGTACGAGCTCGACGTGCCGCGCTGGAGGCGCCTGTTCGACGAGGCCGGCTTCACCCTCCAGCGCGGCGAGTACACCGACGACGCCGGGCTGTTCTGGCAGTACATCCTGCGCTGAGCTACGCCCGATCATGCTCTCGACCTGGCTGCTGCTCGCCGCACCCGCGGTCGCCGACGACGCGGCCACGTGCCGATCAGCCGCGCTCGAAGCTGGCGTGCCTCGCCGTCCGGGCGCGCTCGTCTCCACCTCCGGTGACGACAGCTCGACCGCGGGGCCAGACCCCCAGGTTCACGTCAGAGCACTCCGCGCCTGCGCCCGGGCGTTGACCGAGAGCCGCGACTGCGTGTTTGCCAGCCACCTCCTCGACGTGCTCGACGGTCCGACACGCTCTCCGGACCTCGCGAAGCTGGTGGCCTGGTACCCGCACGAGGACGAGCCGTTGTCGTGCCTCATCCAGTCCAACGCACTCCCGCTGGTGGGACGAAGCGTCAAGAACGAACAGCAGCTCACGGCGTGGTCCGAACGCTCCCTGCGCGGCCACGTGGTCTACGACGAGACGCGCATCCACACCTTGACGCTCGCCGAGCGCGACTTCAGCAGCAGCTCCGCGGCCGACCTGACCGTGTCCCTCGAGGCGACGCACACGGCCAACACGGGCGGCTTCGACATCCAGGACCTCTTCGTGGCCGTGCCCAAGGTCGTGGCGAGCCAGGGCGAAGCCAAGCCCTCCATGACGCTGGAGAAGCGCAAGCTGGAGCGCCTCGCCCGAGACGACGATGGCTGGGAGCTCTGGCAAGCGGAGGCGGTGCTGCTCATCGAAGGTGGGTCGCTGAACCGGGTCGCGTACGAGCCTGCCGTCGAGGGAATCGCCCCGACGCACGTGAAGGTCGCCAACGTGGTCGGCCGCGCATGGGGCTTCGCCTTCGGACTCGGGGGCGAGCTCTATCCCTTGCCTTCGGCGTCGAGCCGTGTGGTCCCCGTGGGTCACTTCTACGCGATGACCCACGTCTACGTCGGGCGCTTCGGCCGCTACCGCCGCACCGTGGACATGGTCGGTCGCGGCTTCGACATGCGCCGCCACGTGGCGCTGGCCGTCGGCGCCGAGATCTCCGACGACCTCCTCGAGACGCCGCTGGACGAGCTGGTGGCGGGCGTCCGCCTGGGCATCCCCGGATCACGGCCGGGGCATCCCTGGCACCGCTTCGGCGGCTTCGCCGCGGTCGGACTGTCGGACCCTGCCAACGGCACCGTCACCACCACCACCACCGACTCCAGCGGCGACACCGTCACCGTCACCGAGCTGACCGAGGTGGCCTACGGCGAGTTCCAACCCAAGGTCGTGATCGGCGTGGACTACGCCTTCTGAGACCGGCTCCGCGTCCACAAGGTGAGCGGCAGGGTGATGCCGAGCGCGCAGATCAGCCAGGCCGACAGGCTTCCGGCCCACAGCCCCCACGCCGGCAGCAGGAACGCGGCGAGCACCGCGTAGGCCGCCACGCTGGTCGAACCCAGCATCATGGGGCCCACCGCCCCGGCCGGCACGGCCTCACCCTGCACGAGCCAGAGGCTCACCATCGTGGTGAGGAAGATCGCCGGAAAGACCGACGCGACCCCCGCAGCCACCGAGCCACCGACCGCCGCCAGCCACACCGCACCCCCGATTGCGGCGGCTGCGAGCCCGCCGCGCGCGAGGAGCGTGCCCAGCCCCGCCGCGACCGAACCCCGTGGCGCGGGTGGTGCGGACCAACAAGCCGCCACCCCGGTCACGAGGATGGCGAGCGTGGCGAGGCAGCCGACCAGCACCATCGAGGCCCCCGCGGCCTGGAGGCCGAGCAGGCCACCGACCAGGGCCACCGCCCCGAGCGCCCAGGCCGCGAGCCCGAGGCTCGTCATGAGGGCCAGACGCACGCCCAGCCCCGTGTCGGGGAGCCGCGGCGGGACCGCACGCCAGAGCCAGAGAAAGGCCGCGTTGAGCCACATGCCGGCTGGCGCCGCGCACATCGCTGCCGCGAACGCAGCGGTGTCGACCGACTGGGCGTGGATGCCGATGGCGGCGGGCACGATGGTCGACGGCAGCGTGCCCAGGAAGCCACCGACCACGCCGCCGAAGCGCTCGATGGCCACGGTCACGCCAATGGCCACGCCGCCGGCGAACAGCGCCGGCCCGAGGAGCTCGATCACCCGCGAATCCGAGGCGGATCACCGCCCTCGAGGAAGCGCTGCGTGTCGGCCAGCAGACCGGGCACGTCGACCCCCCAGGCCAGGGCTCCCTCGGCGGCCACCACCCGGTCCAGCCGCTCGCGGGCGCGCTCCAGGAGTCGCGTGGCGGCTCGTGCCTCGGCCACGTGGTGCTTCAGGCACGCCGCAGCGAGCTGGATGATGCCCTGTACGTGGTCGAAGTAGGGGCTACCCCGCTCGGCGGTGTGCCACACCGCCTCGAGCTGTTCGTGGCACTCCCACCAGAAGTGCTGGTCGAAGAGGTCCAGCCCGCGCAGGTAGTAGCGCTCGACCTGCTCGGGCGGTGGATCGGCGGTGTGGGCACCGTGGAGGTGACCCTCCGGGTGCTTCACGGGGTGGGGGTTCACGCCCGGCACGAAGCGGTACCCGGGCAAGGGCCAGTCCGGCACGCGCAGCGGAGGCGCCTCGACCGGTCCTGGGATCAGGCGAGCACCGCTCACCGCCTCCCAGCCTTCTTGCCCCGCCGCTCGGTGGCTCGAGCCTTCTGGGAAGACCCCGAGGAGCTGCTCGACGTGCTCGTCGACGCTCGACCGGACCTTCCGCCCTTCCCACCGTCGCCCTTGCCGACCTTGCCGCCCTTGCCGACCTTGCCGCCACTGCCGCCGCCGCCAGGTCCCGGGCCGACCGCGACGGGCGACTCCTTGGTGCCGTTCCAGGGGATGTTCGCGTCGCCCTCGTCGTAGTCCAGAGCCGCGACCACATCGAGCAGGCCGTAGCCGCTCGCATCGTCACGGCCCCTGGTGCCGACCTCCGAGGCGGTGGACAAGAGCGCGTTGCGCACCTCGTCCGGGTGCTCCACCCCTTCCGCGATGATCAAGGCGGCCGCTGCAGCCACGTGCGGGCACGCCATCGAGGTGCCCTGGTAGAGCGCGTAGCTCCACTCGCCCTGCGTCACGGTCTCCTGCAGGATGCCGTCCATGTAGCCATCACCGTTGGCGTCCACCATGGTGTCGCCGCCGGGCGCGACCAGGTCGAGGTAGGCCCCGCCGTTGCTGTACCAGGCGACCTCGCCCTTGGCGTCGGTGGCACCGACCGCGATGGTGGTCGGGTAGCTCGCAGGGAAGGCCACCGTGTCCGTGAAGCCGTCGTTGCCGCTCGCCACGACCACCGTCACGCCCTCGGCGTAGGCGTAGTCCAGGGCATCTCCGATGATCTGGGCGTAGAGGTAGCCGCCCAGGCTCATGTTGATGACGTCGGCACCTTCGTCGACAGCGTAGACGATGGCCTCGGCCAGCACCTCGCTGGTCGTGCCGTAGTCGCCCATCACCCGCACCGGAAGGATGTCCACACCCGGCGCGAGCCCGGCCACCCCCCGATCGTTGTCGGTGGCCTGCGCGATCGTGCCCGCCACGTGGGTGCCGTGGCTGCCGGACCAGCCATCGTTCTTCTCCGCGCTCGCGTCGGACGCGTCACCGTCTTCGTCGACGAAGTCGTAGCCGCTCTTCAGGTGATCGAAGCCATCGGGGCCCTCGCTCACACCGCTGTCGATCACCGCCACGGTCACGCCGCGCCCGGTGCTCTCGTCGAGCACGTCCGGGAGCTTGAGCGCCTGCAGGTTCCACTGGTAGCCGTAGTTGGTGTCGCTGGGGTCGCCGAGCATCGAGAAGGTGACGACGGGCTCCACCCACTCCACGTCGCCACGCTCGGCGAGCGCGGACCGCACCTCGCTCTCGCTGAGCGAGGAGTCGATGCGGAAGGCGCGCTGCATGCCGCGGCCCTTGGCCTTGCGGCCGGCGCGGGGGTGCATGCGGCGGGCGCGGCTGATCTTCGCGCTCGAGAGCCCCACGAGCTCCTTGGCCTCGGCGTCGTCCTTCAGCTTCACGATGTAGGCGCCGCTGGCCTTGGACCCGGCCTGGGTGCGACCGGAACGCCGACTGCGCTTCTGGGAAGGAACCCCCTCGCTGAGCACCGCGATCTGGGACGCGGACGGCAGGGGGGTGTCCGAAGAACAGGCGGACAGCGCCATCAACAACGGAAGCATCGGATCTCCAGGGCGTGGGAAGGGCCTATCGGGCGTGGTAGACCGGCGCGATGACGGAGACCGCACGCAGAATCTTCACCGAGGGGGTGAGGTTGCGCTGGGTGCTGCTCGCCGGGACGCTCGTGAGCCTGCCCGCGCTCCGTCTCGGCTTCGTGATCGACGACTACTTCCACGTGTGGCTGCTTGAGCGCGGCGGGCTGCCGGCCGCCCTCGAGCTCTTCACCTTCTCGGACGGCGATCCGATCGCCAACGCCCTGCGCCGGGAGGAAGGCCCCTACCCCTGGTGGACCCTCGACGATCTGCGCCTGCGCTTCCTGCGCCCCTTGTCCGGCATCACCCACTGGCTGGACCACCGGGTCTTCGGCCGGACGACGTGGCCGATGCACCTCCACAGCATCGCGTGGCATCTGGGCCTCGTCGCAGTGGCCGCAGCGGTCTTTCGCAGGCTCCTCCCGGTCGGCGTCGCCGGCCTGGCCGCGCTGCTCTTCGCCGTGGACGACGCCCACGCGCTGCCGGTGATGTGGCTCGCCAACCGGAACGCCCTGGTGGCGCTCGTGCCGGGCTTCGCCGGGCTCCTCGCCCACCTCCCTTGGCGAGAGCACGGCTGGACCCCTGGCGCCTGGCTCGTGCCCCCGCTCCTGGCGCTGGGCCTCGCCGCCGGAGAGCCCGCGCTCGGAGCCTTTGCCTACCTCGGCGCCTAGGAGCTCGTCGGGGCCCGGGACGGACTGTGGGCCCGTGCGCGTGCGCTGACCGGCCCTCTCCTCGTCGGGGCGTCGTGGGTCCTGCTCTACAAGGCGGGGGGCTACGGGGCGTGGGGCAGCGGCATCTACCTCGACCCGACCGCCCAGCCAGGGGACTGGCTCGCGCAAGCGCCCGTCCGCCTCCTGGCCGAGGCGGGCAACCTCCTCGCGAGCGTGCCGATCGACTTCTGGATGCTGATGCCGGAGCTCCAGCCGCTCATCGTGGGCGCCGGCGCCGCCGCGGTGGTCGTGTTCGGTGCCATCCTGAGGCTTGCCTGGGAAGACATCGAGCCCGACACCCGCCGCGGGCTGCGGGTGCTCGTCGTGGGGTGCGGCTTGTCGTTGCTTCCCGTCGTCGCCACCTTCCCGAGCGCCCGCTTGCTCGTAGCGGCCAGCCTGGGGAGCGCTGGTCTGGTCGCGGCCGTGATCGTGACGGCCGTCCAGAAGGGCGGGCGCCTGCTCGTGGGCGCGGCGGGTCTGCTGTGCTTCGTGCACGGCCTGTGGAGCCCGCTCGGGTGGTGGCTCCAGGCCTGGCTCGTGGGCTCGCTCGACGAGGGCATGGTCGACGCCGCCCTGGAACTTCCGCTCGACGAGCGAGTGGTCGCCGACCAGTACGTGTCGGTCATCGCACCCCCCGACCCGATGATCAGCATCTACGCCGGCCTGCTCTGGATCCATCACGGGCGCACGGGCGGTCGGGCGTGGTGGCCGCTGTCGATGTCGACCAACACGCACCACGTGCGACGCACCGCCGAGAACGCCTTCGAGCTCTCCTGGTTGGACGGGCCGGCGCTCACAACCGTCTACGAACAGCTCTTCCGCGACGCCACCCACCCGCTCCGGGCCGGTTCGGAGGTGGCGATGGAGCACTTCACGGTGGAGGTGCTCGCCGACGATGGCACGTGGCCGACGCGCGCACGCTTCACCTACGACCGGCCGCTGGACGACCCCACCCTGGTGTTCCTCGCCTGGGACGAGGGTGCCTTCCAGGTGGTCGTGTGGCCGGAGGTGTCGGGCGAGCTCACGTGGGATGTCGAGCCGGGACCCATGACCCCATCCCTGTAGTGCTGACGCGCTAAGGACAGCCATGCGTGTCGAGCAGCTGCGAGGTGGTCACCTCGAGTCCGTGCACCCCTTCTCCGCGGTCGCGGTCCGTCGAGGCGAGGTGGTCGCGCGGCTCGGGGACCCCGTCGGGTCCACGTGGCGCTCCGCCGCCAAGCCCTTCCAGCTGTGGTGTGCTCTCGAAGCGCTGGGCGACCCCGAGCTCGGCGACGAGGCGTTGGCCGTCGGCGCCGCGAGCCACACCGCTGAGCCGAGGCACCTGGCGATCGTGCAGCGGCTGCTCGCCCGCTTCGGCTTGCGACCCGACGAGCTGCGATGCGCTCCTCACCCCCCCTTGCACGCCGCGACGGCCCAGGAGCTCCTCCGGCAAGGCGAGCGCTTCACGGACCTGCACAACAACTGTTCGGGCAAGCACACGTTCCTGCTGGCTGCGGCGCGCACGCACGCGTCGACCCGGGACTACCGCGACCCGGACCATCCCCTCCAGCGGCGCCTGCGCGACCGCATCACCCACTGGACCGGCTTCGAGCCTGGACTCGGCTTCGACGGCTGCTCCGCCCCGACCTTCCACATGCCGATCGCAGGCTTCGCACGCGCCTGGGCCGAGATCGCCGCCGAGCAGGACGAACGGCTCACCCGGATCGCCCGCGCCATGCGCGCCCACCCCTTCTTGATCTCGGGAACGGGGCGCATCGATCTCGAGCTGTCGGCCGGTCGCCAGGAGCCCTTCCTGAGCAAGATCGGCGCGCAGGCACTCTTCGGCCTGGCCTTTCCGGAGCGCGAGCTCGGCATCGCCATCAAGGTGCACAGCGGCTACGAGCCCGCGCTCGCCGTCGCCATCCCCCACGTGCTGGCCACCCTCGCGCCCGGGGCCTGGCGCCGCCCGGACGACTGGCCTTTCGGTGTGCTGCGCAACGTGGCCGGCGACCCCGTCGGCAAGCTCGTGGTCACCGGTGCGTGAGGCGTTAGCCGGCACCCATGCCGACCTCGACGACCCTCTCGCTCAGCGACGACCTCGACCTCCTCGCCACCGCCAGCCGCGTGATCGCGCTCGGGCGAGCCGACGACCTCCGCCCCCTCGCCGAGCCGCTCGGCCTCGACCCGGCCACCTGGGCCGCCATGCTCGAGAACACGCGACCCGGCGACAAGGGCGCCAGCACCACCACCTGGTGCGGCACCCGGCGCATCACGGCCGGCGTGCTTCCCGAGGTGTGCAGCCGGCACAACAGCCCGAGCCGCGCCTGGGCGCTCCCGCGGCTCGCCTCGGTGTCCGAGGACGCCGTCATCGTCGTGGCCCTGAGCGATGCCGAGCACGCCTTCGCCAGCGGACTCGGTGTCGCGCGGGGCGTGCGCGCGTACGACAGGACCACCGGGGACGACCGCAGCGCGTGCGTCTCCGTGGTGCTCCTCGCCGACGGCGCGTCCGTCTCCGACCCGCGCATCCAGCGCGGCATGGAGGCCGTGCGCTTCGCCGGCCGCCTGGTGGATGCGCCCGCGAGCGAGCTGCACACCGACGCCTTCGTCGACGAGGCGCGCAAGGTCGCCGAGCGCGTGGGCGCACGCCTGACCGTCGTGCGCGACCGCGCTCTCGACGAGGCTGGCTTCGGCGGCCTCTGGGGCGTCGGCAAGGCAGCGAGCCATCCCCCCGCGCTCGTGGCGCTGCAGCACGAGCCGGCCGGCGCCGAGCGGCACACAGCCTGGGTCGGCAAGGGCATCGTGTACGACACCGGCGGCCTCAGCCTCAAGACCAAGACCGGCATGCCGGGCATGAAGGGCGACATGGGCGGGGCGGCCGCTGTGCTCGCCGCCTTCGAGGCCGCGGCCTCGGGCGGCTGCTCGACACGCCTGACCGCCGTGTTGTGCCTGGCCGAGAACGCGGTGGGCCCCGACGCGATGCGCCCCGACGACATCCTGTCGATGTACTCGGGCAAGACCGTCGAGGTCAACAACACCGACGCCGAGGGCCGCCTGGTGCTCGCCGACGGCGTCGCCTGGGCCGCGGAGCAGGGCGCCGAGACCATCATCGACCTCGCCACCCTCACGGGCGCAGCGCTGGTGGCCGTGGGCAAGACCCACGGCGGGCTCTACAGCAACGACGAGGCGCTCGAGCAGCGAGCCCTGGTGGCCGGGCGGGCCGCTGGCGAGCCCTGCTTCCCGCTGGTCTACGCTCCCGAGCTCTTCCGCAAGGAGTTCGAGAGTCCGGTGGCCGACATGAAGAACTCGGTGAAGGACCGCGGGAACGCCCAGGCCTCCTGCGCGGGCCAGTTCATCGGCAACCACCTCCCGGAGCCCGCGCCGAGGTGGCTGCACGTGGACATCGCGGGCCCCTCGACCGACGCCAACGACCGTGGAAGCGGCTTCGGCGTGGGGTTGTTGCTCGCTCTCGGGTAGCTACGACCCGAGCCACCGGACCCAGGCACCGTGTGGGTCCGCCTCCGCGAGCTTTCGGCGGCTCACGCCAGAAGCGGTGTAGGTGTGCAGCCAGAGCTCCGAGGTCGGCCCTCCCACGTGCTCGAAGGCCAGCCGCCAGCAGGGTGCATGCCGCGTCAGCGCCGCTTCCAAGGCCGACCGGTAGGCGGGCGTGAACTGGTTCCAGGTGTGGCTGTGGAGCACCACGCGGCTCGCGCCGGGCGGCGCTTCCGTCATCAAGGCGTCCAGGCTGGCGAGGGCGTCGCCGCGACGCACATCCGGCGGCCCGCCATCCGTCAACGCCATGGCCGCCTCGAGGCTCGCTCGGCGCGCCTCGTGCTCTGGCCACACCAACGCGCGGAGCCACAGGCGGTCGGCGTCGTCCGCCAGATCGAGGGGGTTCTGGTCCACGCCGACCCGGTAGACGAGTGGTGGGAGACCGGGCAGGTCCAGCGGTCCCCCCGAGAATTCTGCCGTCAGCTGGACGGGGCTCTCGCTCCACCCCAGGACGTGCGGACCCCAGCGGTAGTGGTAGCGGTCGCAGAACAGGTGCAGGCCGGCGCTCGAGCCGAGCTCGATCAGCGCGAGCGTCCCAGGCACCTGCAAGAGCCCGGGAACGATCACGAGGCACCGCCCGACCTCGTTGGTCTGCGTGATGCGGCGCTCGAGCACGGGCTGCAGCACCTCCGCGCGGGTCAGGCAGAAGTCGCGGAACGCGTGGTACGGGTCGCCGCGGTCCGCACCACCGCAGCTCGGGTAGAAGGCACGCAGCGGGTGTGCGTCACCGCTGAGCAGGCGTGCATGGACCGCTGCCAACAGCACGTTCGCCACCGGTGGGTGCCTCACCGCACCCGACAAGGCGAGCAACTCGGGGTCCCGAGCGATGGCTCGCGCCAGCTGGACGTAGAGCGGCGACGTGCTCGCCGCGTCGGCGAACACCTCGAACGCGCGGGCGCCGCGACGGCTCAGAGGCCGTCGCCCAGGAACAGGAAGAGTGCACCGGCGCCATCGTCCGCACCGGGGGCGCCGAAGAGCATGTCGCCGTAGCCATCGCCGTCGACGTCACCCGGTCCGAGGACCGCGCTACCGACCGCGTCGGTGTCGGAACCGGCGACCCGAGCGCCCGTCAGCGAGAGATCGATGGTGCCCGAGACGGGGCCGAGCAGCACATGACCGTAGCCGCCGTCGGCCGCTGCTCCGATCAGCAGATCCGGCACCCCGTCGGCATCGGAATCGCCGGCGAGGCCGACCGAGGTGCCCGCCTCGGAGCCTGCGATGCCCGTGATGGTGGCGTCGGCGAGCCCCAGAGGGAGCGCGCCGCTCGCGGGGCCCAGCACCAGGTAGGCCGCCCCCGCATCGGCACCGGCCGTGGACTCGCCCGGCGCCCCGATCAGCAGATCGTCGGTGCCGTCGCCGTCGACATCACCGACGCTGGCGAGGGCCGCGCCGGCCCGGTCACCCGAGGCCTCGCCCGTCAGGCTCGCGTCCGCGCTGGCGAGGTCCACGATGCCCGCCGTGGTCGCATAGACCACGTAGGCCGCGCCGACCGCCTCGGGCCCACTCCCGTAGGACGGGGCACCGATGAACAGATCGAGCAGTCCGTCGCCGTCCTGGTCCCCTGCGCTCGCCACCGCGGCGCCCGCCTCGTGGTCCTCTCCTTCCCCGGTGAGCGTGAGGTCCGCGTCGATGGTGGAGCTCGGCAGGCCGCTCGCGCCCGTGACCAGGAAGGCTGCTCCGCCCTCGTCTTCCCCGAGGTCGCTGCCGGGTGCCCCTACCAGCAACTCGGTGACGCCGTCGCCGTCCAGATCGCCCACGCCGGCGACGGCCAGCCCGAGGTAGTCCGTGGCGTCGGTGGCCACCATCTTGTCGGCGTCGGCGAGCGACCGATTCCCCGTGAGCGGACCGGCCACCATGTACACAGCCCCAGCGCCGATGGCGGCCGTGCTCTCGGTCCAGGCGCCCACCACGAAGTCCTCGTCGCCGTCGCCGTCGAAGTCCCCGAGGCTCGCGGCCGCTCCCACGCCGTCCTCGCCACCTTCGGCGAGGATCCAGGTCGCGGCCGCCAGGTTCGGCGAGCCCAGGTCCAGCACGCCCACCGCGCCGCCATCCTCACCGCCGTCGTCGTGGCCGGTGCAGCCCACGAGCGCCTCGGCCACGCCATCGCCGTCGAAGTCGCCGCCCGGAGCGAGCCCTGCGCCGCAGGCGTCGCCCTCGGTCAGCCCGACCCAGCTGTCGAGATCCGCCGCCGCGTAGTCGCCGTCGACACCGCAGCCGTCGCTCGACGCGTTGCAGTTCTGGTCGATGCCGTCGCCGCAGATCTCCTCGGCGTCGGGGTTCACGGCGTCGTCGCTGTCGAGGCAGTCCGAGGCATCCTCGAGGTAGCCGGAGGGCTCCGCGCAGGCCTCGGTCGTGTCGTCGGCCGAGCCGAAGCCGTCGCCATCCACATCGGCGTGCCACGTGTACAAGCCGAAGTCCTCAGCGTTGTCGTCGTCGCAGTCCGTGCCCCCGTAGGCCTCGGCGTCGTCACCATCGCCGTCGGCGTCGAAGTCGTTGTCCCCGGCGCAGTCCTGGTCGACGTCGTCGTACCAGACCTCGTCGGCGTCGGGGTGGATGGCCCCGTCGGTGTCGTCGCAGTCTTCCCCGCCCTTCTTCTCGTCCGAGCTGTCGAAGCCATCGCCGTCGGCGTCCCAGTCGCTCTGCTCGTCGCAGTCCTGGTCCACGCCGTCGTACCAGATCTCGGTCGCGTCCGGGTGGATGGTCGGGTCTTCGTCGTTGCACTCGTCGAGGCGGTCGAAGCCGTCCTCGTCACAGTCCTGGGTGTCCTCGTTCCCGCTGCAGTCGTTGTCCAGGCCGTCGTAGCAGATCTCGGGTGCACCCGGACTGATGTCGGCGTTGTTGTCGTTGCAGTCGTCGCCCTCGGAGCCCCCGTCGTAGCCGTCGCCGTCGACGTCGGTCAGGTCGCCGTCGCCACCGCAGTCGTCGTCCACCCCGTTGTAGGGGATGTCGTCCATGCCCGGGTGCACGTAGGGGTCGTCGGGGTCGCAGTCCTCGTCGTCGGGCCAGCCGTCGCCATCGCGGTCGTTGGGGTCGCCGGGGTCCGAGGTGTCGGGCGTGAGCACCGGCCCGGTGTCGGGTGCATCACCCTTGCAACCCACCGAGAGAGAGACGAGGAACAGAAGACGCACGAAGCCTCCAGACAGCCGATCTTGCCCTTATCGCGATCGTTTCGTTTCATACCTCCGCGCCTGGCGTGTCCATCCAAGCGCCAACCACGGAGGCACCATGATCCTGTCCCTTTCGATGCTCACCGCCTGCAACCTCGACCTCGGCTCGGACTACGCCGACGTGCTGCCCGACGAGCGGCTCTCGATCGACATGCCGACCGCGTCGAGCCTCGCCAAGTCCGCCGACGACACGGAGTGGGCCGAGTTCTACGTGCTCACGGCCAACGTGACCGACGACGTGAACGGGCTCATCGGCTCCGTGCTCGGCACGATCGATCTGGTGACCGACCACCGTCCGACCAGCTTCGACCGGGACAACCACACCGCGGTGTGGGGCCCGATGACCGACGCCCTGGACCCGAACGAGTGGTTCCTGACGGTCGACTACGAACCGGCGAGCGACGAGTACACCTGGGTCATCGAGGCCGTGCCCAAGGACAGCGAGACCCGCTACGCGGTGGCCGCCGGCGAGGTCGACGCGGGCGCGACCAAGCTCGAGAGCACCGGCCGCTTCGCGCTCGACTTCACACAGATCGCCGAGCTCGACCCGACCGAGCAGGGCCAGGGCCGCTTCTTCGTCGAGTACGCGCTCCTCGATGCTGCTGCGTCTGCGCAGGCCTGGTTCGAGGACGCGGGCGAAGAGCGCGCCGACGCCTACTACGACTTCACGCAGGTCGACGGCGGCGAGGGCAGCATGGACCTGGTGTGGGTGGGCGACTCCGACGGCTCGGCGGGCGCCGGACTGGACGAGGTCCTGCTCATCCGAAGCAGGTGGCTGGCAGACGGCGCTGGACGGAGCGACGTGTACATCACCGATGGCGACCTGGGCGACGAGGTCGTGAACGCGAGCGAGTGCTGGGACACCGGCTTCCAGCGGGTGTACTACTCGGACAACAGCCCGGGCAGCGTGCCCGTGGGCGACGAAGCCGAGTGCGTCTTCGAGGTCAGCTACCCCGAGCTCTGAGACGCACCAGACGGCACGGGCCGCGGCCCTCCATGGTGGAGGACGCCGCGGCTCGATAGCTCTGGAAGCACGGAGGTCTCATGGGCTGGACGCGACGTGATCTGCTGACCCGGAGCAGCCTGGCCGCCCTGAGCCTCGGGCTGGGTCGTCCCGCAGCCGCCGGCGAGCTGTCCCCGGGCGAGTTCCTGGACCTGCCCGACGGCTACCGTTGCACGCTGATCGACCGCTTCGGCGATGCCATGGACGACGGCTGGGTCGTGCCGGCTCGACCCGATGGCATGGGCTGCTTCGCCGACGACCGCGGCCGGCTCATCCTGTTCCGAAACCACGAGCTGTCGGCCAAGCGTGCCTGGAGCGCCTTCGGCGACGCCGAGCCGCCGCCTCAGGCCTACGACGCTGCGCGCAGCGGCGGAGTCACCCGGGTGGTGGTCGACCCCGCCACGCTGCAACCCTTGACCACCAGCCTCGTGCTCGCCGGAACCGAGTACAACTGCGCGGGCGGCACGACGCCCCAAGGCTGGGTCTCCTGCGAGGAGACGGACCGGGACGGTCACGGCTGGGCCTTCCTCTGCCGCACGGACCAAGCGGAGCTGGAGCCACCCAACCCTCTGAGGAGCTGGGGGCGGTTCAGGCGCGAGGCCATCGCCTTCGACCCCGCCAGCGGCGTGATCTGGCAGACCGAGGATCACGGCGAAGGGGTGCTCTACCGACACCTTCCGCATGGCGTCGACCCGTACGACGGAAGGCTCCAGGCGATGGTGGTCGAGGGCCGGCCGCGCGCCGACATGGCCCTTGGCGCGCACACGGGCGACCGCTTTCGCGTCACCTGGGTGGAGGTCGGAGACCCCTCGGCGCGACGCCGGCCCACGCGTGTGCAGGCCCGTCGGCGTGGCGCGGTCACCTTCGCTCGCAACGAGGGCATCTGCCGACTGGGCCAGGCCGTGGTCTTCGTGAGCAGCCTGGGCGGCCCGGACGGCTGGGGCCAGGTCTGGTCGCTCGAGGGCGACACGCTGACGCTGTTGCACCAGGTCGAGGACCGCGCGAGCCTGTCGATGCCAGACAACCTGGCCGCTACCCCGTGGGGGGGTGTGCTCGCCGCCGAAGACAACTACGACGTGGACGAAGGAGGACCCGCCAACCACCTCCGCGTGCTCGAGCCGGACGGTCGCGTGTGGACCCTCGCGCGAAGTGCCGACCGCTCCGAGCTGGCCGGCCCCTGCTTCTCCCCCGACGGTCGCGTGCTCTTCGTGAACCTCCAGAAGCGCGACCTCACCGTGGCCATCACCGGACCGTTCCCGACTGGTTGACGCCCCGACGTCGTAGCGCGTGCACATCCAACGCAGCTCGGGTAGGCTTCGCACCCACTCTGGAGACCTGATGCGTCCGCTCGCCTTTCCCCTCGGCCTCGTCCTCCTGCTCGCCATCACCGGCTGCGACGACACGAAGACCGACACCGGTGCCAGTGGCAGCGACACCGCAGGCAGCGCTGACGGCGGCGGTGGCGACGACGGCGGCGACGGCGGCGACGGCGGCGACGGCGGCGACGGCGGCGACGGCGGTGATGGCGGTGATGGCGGTGATGGCGGTGATGGCGGTG
>Ga0114932_10002200_pt1 | contig 20916 bp, 8 predicted proteins | sample 2SBtaG_2_FD_87286 | JGI IMG/M metagenome (GOLD analysis project Ga0114932, IMG submission 87286) | Deep subsurface microbial communities from Kolumbo volcano to uncover new lineages of life (NeLLi) - 2SBTROV12_ACTIVE470 metaG | ecosystem: Environmental > Aquatic > Marine > Volcanic ... | reverse complement strand
CAGACCGCATCGATACTCTCGTGAGTAGCATAGACGGTGACTGGCTCCCAGCCTCCAAGGTTCGAATTGTAGTAATTGCCCAATCTGTTGATGTTGAGAGCACCACTTACCTCACTGCCCGGACGTGCAATCATAGTGACATCTTCCATGTCCTCGGTCACTACGAAGCGAGTTCCGTTGACGACGTTCATCACGCCTGCACTGACTGTTGCATCGACTTCTGCTCCAATTGGCAGAACAACTGAAAATACTCCATCTCCATCAGTATTAGCTGTCGTCGAGAATCCTTCCCAATGGAAGACTACTACACCGAACTGTACAGCCTCGGGCATAAAGATGACTGGGTTGCCATCCTCGTCGAGCACTGGGTTGCCATCAGCGTCGAGTTCAGGCTCGCCGATGGCTCCTGACCCCTGAGACTTCGTATCATAATACACGACACCATAGACGGTCATTGATTCTCTGAAGACGAAAGATGTATTGATATCCGAATCTACTTCGATCTGTTCCCACAATTGCTCAGATTCCGAAAAGGTGTGACTTAGAATCCACTCGCCTTGTCTCAATTCAACCATGTATTCACCCTTCTCTGCATCGTATACTGCATCGACCGGTGCGATCGAGGTATCCGTGCTGAGCAAGGTGAGATTCAGGTCACTGACGCCAGTTTCTGTACCGTTTACAGTACGAGAGAGCGTGAAAGTAAGATCGTAGGTAGTTGGAATCGGTGTTGGGAATTCCATCACTGAATCGGATTCGGCTTCGAAGATATGGATGATCTGTGCTTCGTTGAAGCCGTCGCCATCCATATCGAGTTCAGCCAGATAACTACCAGGGACAACCGGTCCAAAGGTGAACGATCCATTCTCATCGGGTGTGATATGACACGGTGCATACATGACTTCGCTGCACTCTCCCTGCGAAGTGGAGTTCTCTTCATCCAGGATGCTCAATTGTACTTCTCCAGTTAGTGGGTTCTCGTTTGAATCGAGTAATTTGCCACTAATCAAACCGCCGTAAACATCGATTGGATGCAGAGATGCAACGCCCTTGAATGGGACATTGAATCCATCATCAATCTCGACGCGGGTTCCATCTGAGAAGACTACTGTAACATCGTAATCTCCAGGAATAGCGTTAGTCAGATGGAAGGTTCCTGCCTGAACCATTGGTCCACTAAACTCACCATCTCCAGTGTAAGTTCCAGTGCCGTTCAGAGTCCCGTAGGACTCAAGGTCTGGATTTGATGCATCAATTATGAAAATACCTGATCCAGACAACGAGGAACCGTTGTGAATCTGAGAGAAGGATGCTGTTCCATTCGATGTGAATCGACCAGTCGCGTTGACAGCACCATCGATGAGGAAATCTCCATCGGCTAGACTGCACACTGAGAAGTTCTCAGGCATAGTGCCATTCTGGTTACATTCTCCATCAACGACGTCAGAGCCATCAATGATACCTGATATTGTTCCGCGGCCGGTGAATTCACCGGAACCTGCGAGACTGTGGCCATTTAGGATAGTCTGAGTATGCGTTCCGACGAAATCGCTGACAGTCAGCATACCGGTGCTCGTAACCTGTCCCTCGCCAGTGAATGTGACCTCACCAATTCCTTGGAAGGCCAAGTCGGTTCCACTGACCGACCCTGTCGATGTTTCGAGGGAAATCGGCTGCATCTGAATTGCATCCCAAGATGGACTCAATTCGACTACTGCGTCAGTAATCGCCTCAGCATCGAATAATTCATCTCCAGTCCAGATAAGACGTCCGGTGGAGAATGATGCCTCGACTGAGAGGTCTGCTGTAAGGTGAGCTTCTCCATTGGAGTGTCCATCTTCACCAGACACATTGACAATGGTCTCGGCGAGCCATTGTGAACCTGAGACATTTCCAAGAATTCCAGTAATGGGGTTGACATTACGCTGACCTACCGTAGATTCAGTAGCAACATCCTGTAACATTCCACCAGAACCGGAGAGCAACAATTGGCGAGCAGTATCTAGGTCTGGCTCTCCGAAGAAAGCACTGACGCGGATTCTTCCCGCGGGCACTATGAAAGAGTAGTCTCCATTCTCATCAGCATCGACAGTTCCAATCGGAATCCAGTAAGTTCGCTGATCACGATCGATGATCGTTCCGTTCTCATCCGCGACTTCCTCGCCACTGAACGCGTCACGCTCAATTAGGATTCGAGCGTTCGGAACTGGGCCTACACCGTCGAGTTCGACGGTACCTTCTATGGTCGCACCGCTGTAGTATTTGACGACCTTCACATTGGTGTTAGCGCGACCGATTGCCGCATATCCACCATCGAAGATGTCTGGGACACTGTTGTTATTCTCATCAGGAGATGCCGTTCCGTCGTTGTACCAATTGGCGACTACGAAGTGGTTCATCATAGCCCCTGGTAGCGGGAAGGCATTCTCAAGAGGTGAATTCGGAGTTCCACTAATCGCCCAAGTGGGGCCTGGTTGTGCTGGATCTACATCAAGACCAAGACTTGTTGTGCCATATCCCACATAGATTCGTGCGACCATTGTCTCAAAGAAAGACTCTGTCTGCTGATACTTGATGTCGATTAGTTGAATCATATCAGCTGGATCGTCCATTGCTCCAGATTGCTGTTTGACGACATCGTTCATGTATTCGAGTTCATACTGTTCAGCACTCATGTATTTTGTTTGACCTTTTTGTTGAGTCTCGTAAATCGACTCGATGTAATGATTAGGGTCCAATCCAGAGAGTGTTGTAGGCGCGTAGAAAATCCCTGTAGTTTGGCCACGGTGATAACTCTGATCTGCGTAATATGCACCACCGAGAGGATACAACCTGTCATCGATTGCAAAGTATCGAATCTCGTTGTTTCGCATTATGGTCTGACCGAGGCTTCCCTCGTAATCCTGAACCTCGTACTCCATCGATGTACTGATATCGTGATAGAGATCTACCAACTGTTCAGTTGAGAGAGCAGAGGTGAGGAATGCTCGGGCGAGACCGAGCTTTGCATTGACTCTGTGGAGGTTAGTCGAGACGTCATCGAAGTCTTCGATCAAGTCCGCAGTATATCGATATTCACCGATTTCGTAATGACTGACAATCGCATCTTCGATGCTGGTAGGGGGTTGTCCACTGAGAACTCCTCGCGTATCATCGAACAAAGTGCTAGCTACGGATGGGTCATTTGTACCATTGCCAACCTGCTCGCCATCATACATGACATACCACATCTGCTCAAGCGGAAGTCCATCCTCTCCAAGGGTGGAACCGTACAGCAGTTCAGTGGTGTGAGAGAAGAGCATACTGTCGAGGTACTCCTCCTGCACATCGGAGGCGTAGAGAGCTAGTGATCGGTCCTCTACGAATGACTTGTCTCCTGGACCGAAGGACATTATCTGGTAGAATTCAGAGACCTGATCCTCAGTGAAGTGGTCGTTGAGCACATTCGAGAATTCTTCAGTAAACTCACTGTCAGAAGAATACCTGCGGTCACCCTGAGCCAGTGTCGCGATGAACATAGCCAAAGTATCGTCCTGACCAGACGAAAGCAGCATAGCTCCGCTGTTAGGAATACCTGATTGGAAGTTGTCAGCGACCGTTGGATGCTCTCCTGAGTCGAGGGCTTGGAATCCGTAGTCCCACCATGAAACGAAGGCTGGTCGATGACCGAATGGCTCGTCAGCATCTTGTTCTGCTAGCCATTCGTAGGCCATATTCCATCCTCCACCATTGAATCCGGGACCAAAGGTTCCCATGTACCAGCAGCCATTACTGCAGGTCGTCGAAGGAGTGTATGTGCTACTATCAAGGACTGAAAGTCCAGCGACATCAAACCTGAGAATATCTGGTGTAATGTCGTAGATTGTTTGGTCGATATCTCCGGCCGCTGTCTCTCCGCGAGGAATACCAGAATCAACACCGTAAGTTACGTGCTGAGAGGCGACTAACATGAAGACTAGCATGAGAACTGGAATTAGAGGTCGCTTAGCACTCGCCGGGCGAATTGCACGGAAACGTGCACGAGGAGTACCGATTCCCGAACGACGCCATTCCTTGGTGAAGGTCTGGAAATCAGCCATCTTCCAAAGAGCGGCGATTCCGATAGCACCGACAACAGCCATCGGCGGTGTCGCGTTGAAGATGAAACGCCCAGCAGTCCAAGCCATGTATGCTGCAATGAGCACCCAAATTCCAGCTAGGGACTGACCTTGCTTCTCATCGCGTGCACCACGCCATAGCAGAATGAACGCGTATCCAAGGGCGATGAGCGTGACAATCGGCCCATACGAGGCGAAGAGAACGCCACGACTCGGGGCCTGAGCCTCACCAATCGTTCCGAAGATCTTGTTCTTCGAGAAGTAGAATCCACCAGTGAATAGGATGTCCCATCCATCGTAAATCTCGGCCGATTGTAGTATCCAAAGTATCGCAAGGATTCCTCCGAACAACACGCCACCGCTTCCAAGAACAAGCAGCCAAGGCTTGTCGCGGAAGCTCGAAGCAACCCAACCGAGAGCAAAAGTGAATCCAACAATGTAGAACATCGGCTGGAATCCACTAGGTGCCCAAAGCAGGTTGAGACCTGGCCAGATGTAAAACGGCAGTGGAATCAAGAATGTAGTGAACATCATCTGTAGTGTCGCCGAAGTCAGGGGTAAACTGTCACGGCGACGGAACATGTTGACAATGATTTGAGCTGCGAAAGCAAGGAAGAGAATTCCAGGTCCGTAGACGAATCCCTTCCAACCGAGTGCGACCGTCGAGAAGCTGATTCCCGCCAAGGTCGCGTAGGACATGACAACCGGGCTCCTCTTCCACATCTCGCGCATTCCTGCGATGAGATAGAGTGGATTTGGGCCTGGATTGCGGAACATGCGCTCACTACCAATATCGTGAACCGCTCGTACCCAGAAGTAGAATGCCATCGTTAGGAATAGCAACGCAAACGAGTCGTGGTCAGCCAGACCAAAGGTCGAGTGGCTGATGTGACCTGGCATCAAAGCCATGAGCCAAGCGGCGATAACGCCTGCCTGAGTGCTGTGCAGACGTGCTGCAATACCAGCGACTGGCAGAACGATTAGTGCTCCGAAGATAGCAGGGAATCCAGCGACTGACCACCATATTACCTCATCAGCAGGAATTCCAGTGAGCCATTCCAGAGCCAAGCCACCGAGGGCTAGACACCACGAGAAAAGCGGAGGTCGAGGATTGATTCCACCAGCTGGGTAGGCCCTATCTGCATCGAAGATGAAGTGGGCTCGCTCAGCGACGATGTAATCGACAACTCGCTTCATGTACCAAGGGTCGGAACCTCCAGTCATGTCCCAAAGTCCAGTGACATTCGCATTCATCGCTGGTAGAACATTCCATCCGGTTCGAATCATAAATCCGATCACAACTGCCGAACCGACAAGAATCGAGTAGGAATTTTCCTGCCACCAGAGGCGGAAATTACTCGCTTCGCGGCGAGGCGCGATATCACCGAAGTAACCACGAGCCGCCAGCATCAATGCCAGCACATTCAACCAGAATGTGATGAATAACCATGAAAATGCTCCGATGAAATCACTACCAGATAGGAAGTCGATTCCTTCAGGCAACTCATTGCCGATCTCAACCAAGTGAGCAAAGCTGTAGATTATCCAATTGACTGCGACAATAGCACCCAGCACATGCCAGCGCTCAGCGCGGCAGAAGGCGACGAACATGATGATGACCGAGGTCGCCATTGCCCAGACACTTCCAAGATAAAGGTGGGATTCGAAAATCGCCGCATCGGATATTCCTGCCAACCATAGCAATGGAATCAAGTTCACAAGAAGAATAACAACTCCTGTAACGACCAAGTCTCGGTGTTCTGAAACATCGATCTTCGAAGGCAATCTAGCGAACAAAGCTCCCGACCCAGGAGTCATGAGTGAGCCGCGGAAGGCGATTGCCAGGAACGTCCCGAGGACCATCGAAGCGGCCCAGAACGCGAAGAAGTTGGCAGCGAGGCCAGCTCGCTGAACATCGATCAATTGAGACTGTAGTGAAGCACCCTCTGCGATAACCAGTTCCGGCATCGCAGCTGCATAAGCCACAGCCATGTGGAATCCAGCAACCATAGAGAAGAGGACTGTTGCCTCCTCGCTTCGGTTAGACTTGACCAAAAATAGCGTAGCAATCGCCATGAAAGCGAATGTTGTAGCTACGATTGAATCGATAAGGCCCAGAGACTCAACGATGATGGGCACCACTGCGAAGAGCAATGCGACAACTGGAGTGCGGCTTGCGAAGGAATCATCTGGCAGAGCAGATACCCAAATCCTTCCCAGAACAGCCGCTAATGCGGCTGCTACGGGAAGGATGACTAACTTTCCTTGGTCAATCATCGCTTCGTCAGCAAGGGATGTGGCAGTCATGAAGAGCAGGAGTAATCCTGCAAGTACCACTGGGGTCGAAGCCAGACCTAAGGTCTGTCCGACGTCCCTCGCATTCCCGTTTTCGTAAGACATTGTTTCATCACCGTCTAAATGCAGCCTGAAGGCTCAGCGTCGCGGCGACCAAAAGTTCTGTTATAACCGTTCTCGGAAGCCACGCTACGTAGTAGCGGCACTAGTATCAAGATTAGAGGAGTCAGAGAGCCCGATAAGCGATGTCACGACGATGGTGTGAACCCTCGAGTTGAATCTCATCTATGACCGCGTAGGCAGCCGCCACAGATGTCGAAAGATCATTGGCTAAAGCGGTCGCTGAAAGTACTCTTCCTCCACTTGAAACAAGATTCCCGTTCTGATCGAAATTAGCCCCTGCCAGATGTACAAATGCGCTGATTTCTCCCTCGTCTATTCTAGTGTTAGCACCACTGATTGACCTACCCGTATTAGAGGGTCCAGGATATCCTTCAGATGCCACTACAACGGTGACTGAGGACTTGTTAGCGAACTTCGGTTCGATCCCGATGATCCTACCTTCGGCGGCTGCCAGAAGCATCATACCGAGGTCGTTTTCGATTAGTGGGATCGTTACTTGAGTTTCCGGATCGCCGAAGCGAACATTGTATTCCACGACGCTCGGCGCACCATTCTCATCGACCATCAAGCCGACATAGAGTACACCACGATAGGGTGTTGATTGATTTCGAAGATAGTGGTGCATCGGTTCGATGATTTCATCGATGGCGCGTTGTCGAACCGCTCCTGTGACGACGGGAGCTGGTGCATATGCGCCCATCCCTCCTGTATTAGGACCCGAATCTCCCTCGCCGACCCGCTTGTGATCTTGACTCGCCGGGAGGCAGATGTAACCTGATTCGTCCATCAGAACTAGCATAGAAGCCTCCTCTCCAGCAAGGAATTCTTCCAACAAGACGAATCCATCGCTAGCGATTGAATCTGAGATGAATGCGGCGGCCTCATCGGCGTCCTCGGTGACGACGACGCCTTTACCAGCCGCAAGAACATCGCGTTTGATGACCCATGGTGGAGAATAGCGAGCCATTGCGGCAGAGATATCAGAATCAGAATCAAGAATTTGCACGCCACCTGTTGGGATTCCCAAATCCTCCATGACTTTCTTGGCGTGCAATTTCGAACCCTCTAACTCCGCACCCTCTGAATGAGGACCGAAACTGGCAATTCCAACCGCACGGAGAGAGTCGGACAGGCCCGCTACGAGAGGCGCCTCAGGTCCGACCACAACAAGGTCCGCGGCCAGTTCGCCGGCGAGCGAAACCACGCCTTCAACATCGGTCGCTGAAACCGGGTGGTTGGTCCCAACAAGGGATGTTCCAGCATTCCCTGGACAAGTATGGACTGCGCCGACTGACTCACTCTCAGCCAGCCCAATCGCCAACGCGTGCTCGCGGCCGCCGCCGCCAACGATGAGCACAGTCATTCCGGCCATATCATTACAGCCCGTGCGCTAAGGAGATAATGCATTCCGATGAGAAATCTGACTTACAGAAGTCAATTCTGAACCAAATCTCAGTATGGAACTGATTTCAGCCCCAAGCGATAACCTAGGATATTGAATGAGCGATGGATTATTGGAGTTAGAATAATTATCGTAATTATTGAAGGCGCTAGATGCGAGTGCATTATGACTTGGTCGTTGAACAAAATAGCTGCAGCTAGGAAGATGAAAATTGCAAATGGCAGTGTATCCAGCAAAGGTGCCTTCGAGCTTACCTCTCCCTCTCGCTTCAAGCCCTGTCTGCGCTTGACAAATGACCCGGCCATATCACCTAACATGCAAGCAAATCCTAGAGTGAAGCCAAGAATAAATGCGGCACTCCATTCTCCACCAATCCAGAACCAATCAGTTGAATCTGCAGTCAAAATTGGATCGATAAAAGGGCGATCTGAGGGGCCGGTATTCCCTGCCCACAGCCAATGTGCGATTACAACTAAAATTCCAGAAAATAATGCTCCACCAAAAAGACCCTCCCAAGATTTTCCATCGCCCAACATACGATTTCCGTCAGTGTGCACCCGTCCTCCGTCAATCTTATGATTCTCCAACCCAAGCTTATCGGGTACCCACTTACCACACAACATAGCCCCAGTGTTTGCGAGGTAAGCGGGGCCATAGACAATGAGTACAGTGAGGATGTTCAGAGCGAACTCGACGCCCCCAGAAGAGGGGAAGGATATTGCCGACACGTCAGTCATCGTTGTCGCCATTAGTTCATGCGAGAAGAACTCTCGGTTTACCGCTCATGCCGCCGATTGCTTCATTGGTGGCTCGACACACGACGAGGATATGAGCCGCACAAAGTCCACTCTGCTCTGCGTTCTGATGGTGACCTCCTTGTTTTCGGTTATGTCAATGAGCGTTGCAGCTGATGGTGAAGATATTGTCATTGATTCGCAAGTTGAATGGGTAGGTGATCGAACTTTGGAAGGAGATGTTCGTATTGTTGCTGGTGGTGATTTAACGATTAATGCTCTTAATTTGGTCATCTCGGATGATTCTCAGATAATCGTCGATGAAGGAGGGATGCTCAACATCGTGAACTCAGCTGTTGACGCAGAAAACCCTCCTACTGGCCTTGCAGGATATGGGTATTGGGATGAGGTGAACCGTTCTGCAGTATTGATTCCCGGTTCGGATTATGGTGTTGCCTTCGATGCCACTTTCTATGCAGGTGAAGGAAACTCATTCTATGGTGGTCAGGCGATTGTTGATGGTTGGGATCCTGTTGATTTGAATGGCAGTGAATTCACTCTTTCATTCAACGACACCACCGAGGATGTCTGGGTTGGTCTCGTTGCCTACGGACATCAGTCCGTGCGGCTTGCCTCAGTGACTCTCACTCCAGTGGTTGGATCCGAGGCGACGCACGATGCCATAGATCTCGAGCACCGTAACATGATGGCATTGGATACGGATATGCTATCGTGCCAGATCTTCATCCACGGGGTGGCTGACATCGATGATTCCTCGATGCTTGGCTGCGATGTTGTGGTGAATGGCACTCTCACCATCCATTCCACCTCTATCGAACGTACTGGACCGATTTTCGTCAATTCTGAAAGCGAACTAATTCTCAGCGGAGATACGACGTTCGCAATGAGTCGAGATGACCATGATGTACGCGCGCACGCGAGGGCGGATCTACACTGGGGCGAAGAAGTCGAGGGCAGTGGCGGCCATACAGACCGTTGGGAGCGCATCATAGGTGCTCAGCAGGTTCACTTCGATGCAGCAGGTGTTCTCTTCCGCATACTCAATTTCGGCCCTCTGGAAATTACCTCTTCCACCTTTTTCAGTGATGATAGTGGAATTGGCTTGATTGATTCAGGTGAAACTCGAACTGTCGAAATTGGTTGGGCGGACGGAAGCGTTTGGACTGAATCGGCCGAGATTGAAATCGTAGACTACAGAACTAGCTGGAACATGGATATCTCGATGGAGTCTTATGGCGGCGGTATCGCCCCTCTGACTTGGGATGACGTAATCGTGATTGACGCTTACACACCCTTCATCGATTTTGTCTCCGTTGAGTTCCAACAGCCAACTGAGAGCGTATCCCGCAGCAGCGGTGGAGTTGGATTGATTGCGACGATTGCAAATCGAGGTACTGCTCCTGCAATCGTCTACTTCAATTGTGATGTCAGTGAAACTGGCTTATCAGCTCAGATGACGAGTTTCCCTGGTGGCTTAATCGAAGCAGGAGAAGAGATTGAGATCCAATTCTCATGGAAGAATAGCGAGATCGATTTAGCCAGTCTAACTTGTGAGATTCTAACTCCAACTCAATTGGTTGAAGATGATTCCTTTGGAGGCGGAACGGCCTCGAGCAGTCAAATCACATGGTTTGACGCCGAAGATAACGATGGCTCGATTATCCCAATAGTCGCTGCGATTTCCCTCGCAGTCGCTGGAATGGCAGCCTTACTTCTGAGGATTAGCAAGAAAAGTCAGGACGAAGAAGAAGAAGACATGCTCTTCTAATCAGCAACTACTGACTTCGTTCCAGGACTCGTGGGTATCTGGACTTCCATCTTCATCGCCGCCTTCTTCGACGAGTTCGTAGTACTTGGAGGCCGTATGGGCTGTTCGATCTCCCCAAGGTGGGCTCTGAGTGAGGGTGACAGTAAATTCGTAGCAGCCGTAATCATTCTCTTGCCAATCATCTCTTGGGATGTATGGCATACCAATAACGAAGTCATCAACTGACCCTGGTAGACTTAATTCCGATCCGAAGTCACCAACTTCAGCGCTTCCAGACCCATACACCCCGCTTTCGGAATCCCAGATTGCTTCACCATTAGTCACAGTAACAGTTGGATATTCAATTGCAGTCACTCCATCCTTACTGAGCACTGCAGACATTTCGAAATCAGCATGAACGAGAGGGGCTGGGCGTGGATCGGGGTCATTTGCCTGCGACATTCGAGGCAAACCCACCCAAGTTCGAAGACCGACACCGATGACACAATTATCGTGGCCACCATCGCAATCGTTTCCTTCTCCTATAGCTGCCAATGCCTCGTTCTTCACTTGCTCAACTGTTCGCTCAAGGTGAGCGGAATTCAAGATGTATGTATCGGAAGCCCCATCGACATCAATCGATACAATGTACTTCGCATCATCAGCAGCATTATCTGAATAGAAAGAGACGATTGGGAGAACCAATTGGCCATAATCTCCGTATCCATCTTTCAAATTAACAGCGAATGGCATAGAAGTGGTCCAAACCTCTTCTCCACCGTAAGATACTGAGACATCGGCGTCACCAGAGGCAGAACCGAATAGCCCGCCAGACTCACGAATGGTGAGAGTAATTGTCGTAGCATCGCTCGAGAGTGTGCTATCTGTAATTGTAAGAGAGCTCGATGAGACGCTCATCGCCATGAATGGGGAGGCTAGAAGGAGAATCAGCACAACCGAAATGACCTCTGTGTGCTTTCGCCCGATTCCATTCCAAATGAACCAGAACGATGCACCCCCCATCATAATCGGGAGGAGAATCACGAATGACCAATCGCTCTGGATTGAAGGAGAGGAAAATATCCACATCGAGACTACAGAGACCAGTGCGAGTGCAAGACCTAACTTGAGGCTGTTACTGAACATCGGGCCTCCTTTTGGAGGTACTACCACGGCCTCAGCGACCAATTCTGTGTCGCTCGATTGCTGTTCCATCGCCTTCTGAAGCAATCCACCATCACTCATTCACTAACCTCTCCGGATGCTGAGGCGTCAACTCCGCCGGTTATCAACCCGTTGCCACCTATGGTGGCAATTCAATTAGAGCGAGGCGGGGTTAGAAAAGCCGCGCATCAAGTGGTTCCAATTCGTCTGATGCTTCCTCAGACCTAACAATTGGCCTGCGACCTGCAATAGCAGCAGCAGCGAGTGTTGTCATCATCATAGTGCCAATGAGTTCGAAGCCAGGCAGATAGACACCACGGATGTAGATCGTCATGGTTTGAATTTGGTAATTCGGAATTCCTTCTGTTCGGACCGAGTATTCCGAAGTCGCCTTGAATTGGAGTGAGAAGTATTTGTCAGTCCAACCTTGATTCTTAGGGGTGCGCATCTGAACTCTAATCTTCTCAGGTGGCGCCATCGATTCGATTTCTACACTCACGAGAGGTATGCTCAGTTGGAATCCCTCATCGTTGAGATCGTCGTAATTCTCGATAGCGATATTGAATCTGTCCAAGGCATTACCATCATTGTAGACATCGAATACCAGATTGTAATCGACCTTCGGCCGCAATTGAAGGAAGGCTACTTCCGAAGCGACTCGAAGTCGGCTGAATTGGCGGATGATAACCATCGAGTTCGCAGCCGATGGCTCGCTAGTAACTGGGATTCCATTTGCCATAGTCACCTCTGCACTAACAGTAACTTGGTGCTGACCCTCAGGAGCTCTCAATTCGGCCCTGACCATGACTTGGAATGAAACCTCAGAGCCGCCACCTATCGATAGAGTAGCGGGGCCTGAGAAGGCGAGAACACCTGCTTGAATCTGAATCCTTACCTTCTCTTGGTGGACTGTCGGATTCTCGATTCTACAATTGATAATACCTGATCTGGTTGCTCCAGGATTGACATCAATAGGCTGAGGTTGGTCACAAGTCAGCACGATATCTGGGACCGCACCTTGTGCCTGAACAGCGGCCACGCCGGCCCAAGTACTCAGGAAGTATACCGCCAGCATCATTAGGGCCGGTCGGACCTTACTTGCAGTGCTCATCAACTCAAGGCCGGATTAAGCCGTATTTATGGGTTAGCACAGCCGGCTTCGTACGGCGAAGGAAACACTACCTCTCTGTGAGGCGCTGATACACAGAAATATAGCCAATTTTCAAGTTTTAACTGTATAGAGCGCAAAAGACAGTAATCGGCGATTTTGGTGGACCCGACCGGATTTGAACCGGTGGCCACTCGGTTATGAGCCGAGCGCTCTAACCAACTGAGCTACGGGTCCTGTATAACGCTCGAACCAATCAGCGAGATGAACCTTGTTCCCTAGCCCCAAGCCCACACACCCCTCTCCGACCATACTCTACCAACACCGAACAGAGCACGACATTTGTTGGCATCTCATCAAAGCAAACGAGAATAATTGCCTGTTCCCTCACGGTGAATGTTCAAGCATTGCTCGCACATCGCAGACACATGGCGAAGCTCTGGGTGATGTTCTTCACTGCCTTGCTACTTGTATCGACAATGAATTTCTATGCGGTTATTCGTGAACCGGATATGATTGATATGGACGAAATTCATGAATATCCGCGCGAGACTGTCAAAATCAAAGGTGTACTAACTAGCTTCGTTGTCGACCCTTATGGAGAACAGGCTGATCGAATTGATTTGCAAATCCGTGAGGTCGACGGGCACTCAGCTCTCGAAGTTCGTTGGTTCGTCGACCGAGACATCGATATCCCCCCAATTGGGACAATTGTCACGGTCGAGGGTGAAGTCACTGAATGGAATGGTCGAATTTGGCTTTCTTCCAATGGATACGGTGCGATTCAATGTGCGGACACAGATTGTGATGGAATCGATTACACTGCAATGCAATTGGTCGAAGTCGCCATGAATCCCGAAGCATTCTCGAATATGTCAGTGAGGGTTGATGGATACCTCTCAGAACCGCTTGAACCTGACGTTACTTACCACTCTCTGAGCTTGATGGACAACCCTTCCTATGGTAACGCTGACCATCTATTGTACATGCAAATTGAGGGCCGTGTGATGGATTGGGTTGAGGCAGGCAGCCATGTAGAAATTTCCGGCTGGCTGCAATATGACCAGCGCTCACTGCGCTGGCGACTCCTAGTGCAAGCGACTGCGGTCGAGGTGCTGAATAATGGATCGACTGTGGATCTTTCTTGGGAGCTTGAACCGTATACGCTGACTTACGAAGTTGGGAAAAAGGTCAGAATTGACGGTACAGCGACCGAGGCCTCTGATGGTTGGTGGCTTACTGGTGATGCGCCGACAGACAGATTGTGTTTACTTCCTTCACCTGCCGATCTCAGTGAAGGAATTGAAAATTCGACAAAGACCTGGTCAGGCCGACTAGTCTGGTCAACCGACGAGGCGACGATTTGTCTCGAGCGTCTTGGTTACGACTCCTCGGCAGATAATCCAACGGGACAGTTCGGCGATGATGTCACAGCTATGCTCGATGTCGCCGAGAACCCCTTCGCTTTCATCGGTCAGAATTACACATTCGAGGGTTGGGTGACTGATCCGATATCGCCCGATTACGACAAGGGCTACGTGGGCGATGGCCCCGATTACTATTCGCGCACGACGAAATTGAGGCTGCATCTCATCGGAGAACATGCCGAATATATCGAATCAGGGCAGGCGATTCGATTCAACGCGACCGTCATTTGGTCTGAGAGTGAAGGGCGAGTTATCCTCGAAGCGCGCGCTTGGACACTTGGCCAAGCACCCTCACCGACGACCCTGAATTGGGGAGACGGTTACAATTCATGGAAATGGGATATTGGAAAGTTAGTCATCCTCAATGGAGAAGCCACAATGGATGAGGATGGAAATCAATGGATTCAGAGATCAGGCTCCGATGAGCAAGTTTGTCTACTCGGAGACGGAACCGAAGCAAGTCAGCAAGAATCGATTGGAGCACCAATCGATTGGACTGGACGACTCTCAACAGCCGAGGATTCATTTGGTAACACAATGCAGTTCTGTATCGATATCCGCTGAGGTGATTCCGTGGACCCGTGGATGATTGATTATGCGTGGCTAATCGGGTCATTCGTTTTCGGAATATTTCTCGGTTGCTTAACGGGCTTGATTCCTGGTTTCCACGTCAATAACGTCGCCCTAATCGCTCTCTCACTTTCCCCAGTCGCTGTAGGGATAGGCATCCCGCTGGACGCTGTAGCGGGGATTATTGTGGCCTGCGGGACTGTCCATACTTTCCTGAATTATATTCCGAGCGCCTTGGTAGGTGCTCCTGATGATAACATGGCGCTCGCCCTTCTGCCCGGGCATCGGATGTTGATTTCCGGTCAGGCCGCGCAAGGAGTCGCTTACTCAGCGCGCGGCTCACAAATGGGCATGCTGATGTCGATTCCACTGCTTATTGTAGCAAGATTACTTTTTGGCGATGATCCGGGATTAGGATTGTATGAAGCGAGTCGCGACCAACTTCCTTGGTTGTTGCTCTTCATCTCGATTTTTCTGATTATGACTGAAACAACACGGCTGCCTTGGCCGATGTGGTCTCAGAAAGTGACGAATCGGCTCAAGTGGGCATTGAAGAAACCAATCGAGTTCACCATCCCGATGGGTCGTTTCAGCATCCGAAGGCGCTACGACGCCATCGACTTCCGTTTGGGTGAGAGCTCGCGGACTGCAGGGATTCTGGTAGCTACGGCGTATTTCCTGCTTACCGGATTCTACGGATGGGCAGTTTTCGAATTGCCTGCGCGCTCGCCAGTTGGGATTCCTTCAGCATCCTTGCTATTCCCAAGTTTGGCAGGATTGTTTGGAATCGCTAACCTGATTGACATCTACGTGACGACGAGTGAAATTCCCCCTCAGGAGCCTAATTGGGAAATGCCGGATCCTAAACCACTGATGGTTCCGACGTTCTTGTCGGCCGTTGTCTCGTCGGTGATGGCGATTCTGCCTGGGATGACTGCTGCTCAAGCGACTGTCGTGGTGATGAGCGCGCGAAATTTCTGGGGTAAACTGACCGATCCTAATTACATCCCGGCTGACTTCGAACATGGCACCCAGCCGGGCTTCGAATCGATGCCACAAGTCATGGTCTTCGAAGGGATGGAGGAACTCCCTCTCAAAGACCGCGAGTTGTTCCAAGAAGCGCTGGCCGACGCTGGAGCAACTCCCGACCTAGATCTTGTCAACAATAACCAACAGCGTGACCTCGAAATCATCGCGATTCTTTCATCGGTTAACACAGCGGTTACGGTGATGGTTCTCGGCTTCCTCTACATGGTTGGAAGGCCGCGCTCAGGTGCTGCCCTTGCACTCAACATGATGTATCCTATAGACATCTGGAACGCGGTCGAACCACCGGCCGATTTCATTAGACTGCTCGCCATAACCGTCGCGTCTGGACTGTTCGCTGTACCGGTGATGATTGAGGTCGGAAAGGGGATGCTAAAGATGCACGAATTGGTGCCACTACGAAACCTGGTTATCGGAGTCAGTGTGTTCATCACAATACTTGTGTGGATCTCAACAGATTGGATTGGAGTGGGGACGCTAGTGATTGGCACGATGATCGGGCTCATGGCACCGAGAATCGGCATCCGAAGATCGCACGGAATGGGTGTGATTCTGGTACCTATTATGATCTATACATTCGCCCGCGAAATTGACGCATTCGGTTTTGCTTGAGACATCGATTAAAAATCTCAAACGAAGATATTGTCAGTTCGTATGGATAGAATCGCTTATCCCATATACGCACACGTGGGGAGGTAGAGTGAGCACTATGGATGACAGACAAAAGGCGACCGCAATCGCACTTGCAGGACTTGTATTAATCGGAATGAATTTCATGGCCTTAGCCCCATTTGTGGCAGGTCAGGTAGAGGCTGGAGTAGGAGATACTATTGCAGCTGGTTATGATTCAGAAGAGGATTATGATGATGAATGGAGCGTATCTACTTCCGAAAGATCTTACTTCGGTTATTCAATCACTAATGTCGATGAATTAACAGAAAATTCTGCGGTAAATGCCGAATTCGAAAAGATGGGACCATTCGTCTATGAAGTTACAACCCACAGAACGCTTCTTGGCCTTGATACAGAGGCTGGAACCGTTACTTACTCTGAATATGACGTCTTTGAATGGTGTGAAAACTGCACATGGACTGATGATGAGGGTAACGAACATGCTTCACTTCCAGGTTCAACTGAATTCACAAATATGAATATTCTATACAACACCCAGAGACTAGCTGGCATCGCAACTGGAATCATTTACGGCGAAATTTTCGCCAAGGCTGGTTTTGCCAATGAGATGATGGCAAATGATCTGCAAAATAAGGCTCCGTCGATGTGGGCCGCTGATGAAATTAGTGCCAGTATCGATGGTGTTGCTGCGCAACTCGAAGCCGCTGGATACGATGCAGCTACCGCCGCCGCTATGGCGCCAGTCATGGTGATGGATGGCGCCTACGATTCATGGAATGCATCGGCCGGCGGAGCGGGCCCAATGGATCCTGATTTCTCTTCGACCGCCGCTAGCATCCTATACGATGCAGCCGACCCCTCAACTGGAGTCTGTATCGCGCTTACTTGTGACATCGGTCCAATGCTAGCAGCAGGAATTGGAGAGCCGAGTGCTGCGACCACCCCGGTTCGCGCCGCTCTCTATGGCTACGATGCATCGGATAGCCTGACTGACTGGTCGGTTTATGCAATGGCTGGCGCTAAATTCCTAGAACAGGGTGGAGGTGCAGATTTGACTCAAGTAACAGACCTTCGCGAGCGCTTGAATGCGGTTTCTGGTGTCGATATCTCAAATGCTGTTGCGCTCAACAATATAATTTTCGGAGTTGAAGGTGCTGAGATTGCAAATGGTCTTCTCTCAATGTCGGATTACAATGGAATTCCGTTAGCCGGAGTTGCTCTCTTCCTTCTAGGAGCCGACGCTGATGCCTTCACAACAATGCTCGACTACGGCATCGGCCTGACGCAATTACTTGCTCTATCTGATTATGCAGGGGGATGGATTGGCTTGGTCGGCCAACCAACCAATTTCCCGATGATTCTCGTTGGAGGGTCGGGGATGATGGATTGTAACCTATGGTGGCAGCACTCCTTCGGCGGTGAGGAACCAATTAATGGAGGATACATTCCTATCGGTCTCAATCAAGACCAATACGAGGGAACTGTCGACTTATCGATTGAGAAGGTACAAGAAATCCTTTACACATCTGATTATGCTCTAACTGACGAAAGCTTTTCTCGTGTTTTCATGTATAATGAATTATCAGGAATAACACTACCAATGACTGCAGAAGGACCAGCGATGGGAGGAGTTGTTGCCGATTGGGATGATGCATACGTTGCTTCACTATACGACATATCTGAGAATGATGCTGCGGCTGTACGCAGTTGGGTGAAGGACTTCATGTTTGAATCTGTAATTGGTTCTCTACTCGGATTCCAGTATGGAGCAAGCCCGTATACCACTCAACCAATTGAAAATTGGTTGTATGGGTGGAGCGATCCGGTACTTACAGGACTTTACGATGAAGAAAGTTCGTGGGTTAAACTAGAGACTAACATGACTTACTTTGGATCTCAGAATGAGGACAGACCTGATGGTCTGAGCACTGGAGATTACGACGTCTATGTGATGAGTATTGTTAATGATGAAACTCTTGGACAGAGACTGATGCAAGGATACACAAATTCTGATGGAGATGGACAGTGTGACTTCAAGTTGAATGCTGATGGCACTGTTGCAGATGCTGATTCAGATGGTGGTTATCCCTGTGATGAAGGAGAAATCTATGGTATGACCGAACACCTACCATGGCGCGCCCCTCACAGAGAGGCAGCAACATACGGACTTCTGACTGACAATATCGGTAACAGCAACACGGTTGTTGCTGGAACAATTGGAGGAATAGCTGACGCTGATGACTCATTCTCAGTTAATCTAGTAGGCTATTCAATTGCCGAAAGTGTACCTGGTGAAATGACTGATTTCAAGGGAATACCAATGCGTGAACATACCGTAGATTTGGACCCTGCTGAAAATCAAATACAGGCGAAATTAATTGCTTCGAATAGTTTCATAGATGTTCTACCTGGTGCATTACCAGTTTACTTCGGATCTCATGTTGACATCAAGGTCGAACCAACAACAAATGTTGCAATGTATGGTAAGTCTGTATCTCGATTCTATCTAGACTTGAGAGGTGCTGGAATGACTAACCCTGACTTTGAGGCAGGAGATGCAAAGCCAGTATTCGAAATCCACACAGCATCTGAAATTGCTGATGAAGATGCTGAGACTTTCAAGTGTAAGGTTCTAGACAATATGGACCCAATGTACTGGACTGATTTCGGTGGAGAAGGTGACTGCGAACTTGAAGGAACCATGGTCATCGACATAGTGACCGCTGTGCTCTACATCGCAGGCGTCTCATTGTTGGTCTACGGAGCAATCGGCCTCAACGGCGCGAGATCCGAAGATGAAGATTGAGCCTGCCCGCCAAACACGCCGGCGACGGCGGTGGTTTGGCTAGTCGGCTTTGTTGAGGCACGGCCGGCTATGCCGGCCGGGCACGCGCATGCGCGAAGGGTTCAACCGTGAAGCAAGGAACGATGCGGGCGATGCACCGAGGGTCAACTAGGGGTACAGCACTGCTCGTGATGGCATTGCTGCTAACGGGATTGATGACTCCTCAACTCCTAGATGGCGAAGTAGAATCAGCACGATTTGAGTCGTCCGAATCCACAGAATCTTGCAACATCTGCATCAACGAAGTCATGCCAAATGCAGATGGATCAGATCAAGGTATTTTCCCTCAAGGCGAATGGGTGGAGTTGCTCAATACTGGACCCTCTGAAATTAGTCTAGAAGGATGGACAATTGTTGACGTTGGTGGCTGGACTCATCCGATTAATTCCAGCAGTTGGGTTGGATTTGAGGAATTAACAACCCCTTATTTCATCGAAGCTGGAGATTACGCAATAATCGCTGAGAATGAAATCGGAACTCTTCGTATCAATAATGGCGGTGAGACTCTATTCCTAACAGATAGCCAAGGTAATGTGGTTCACGAAGTAACAACCGGAGAGGCTTCAAACGGCGTTTCAAAGATACCATCAGATGGAGTTTCTGAATGGATTAATTCAGAACAACCAACTCCGGGTAGCGAGAATATTGGAGGAGATGGTGGTGGAGAGGATGACCAAGGTACTCCTGCCGATTTGACGAGAATTATGATGGTACCCGACGGAGCAGAAGTTACTGGTCTACACGTGAATTCTCTAGGGAATTTATTTGTCAGCTCTATGCATCCTGACGACCCTTACAAAGCCACGATTGGAGTAATCAATGGATTTGACTGGAATGACTTACCCGATGACATCCCAGAACTCCCTTCTTCTAGTAGCCAATCAGAAATCTGGCATGGCGTCAGAACATCTGTTGGAACCTATCAGGCCTTGTTGCAGAGTGGTGACAATCTAGGGAATGGGGAGGTTGCTGGTGGGATTTATGCAGCAGACGATGGAGAATTATTATTCACTAGCGAAAAGCCTGATTTCAACGCATTTGTTGCAATAAATTCCGACGGGACTGAAGGCTATCTCTACTCTACTTGGGAAAGTAGGCCCGCAGGAGTTAGCCAACTTCACATTGAATGGAATAGTTTCGAAGGAAGCTGGGATATTCTGGGAGGGAAAATGCTTGATCTTAGTGGAATCAATGGAGGTTGGGTTCTATGCTTTGGTTCTTTGAGTCCTTGGGGGACCCCTTTATTGTCTGAAGAATTGTATTTCTCTAATACCATTGATTGGAATAATCCGAATTACAATTACCACGATGACCAATTAGAATTAGCTGATTATCTAGGGGAGTACCCGAATCCATATGACTATGGCTGGATAATCGAGATGGATGATGCAGATACTGATGATCCCGCCTTAGAGAGGCATTTTGCCATGGGTAGATTTTCCCATGAGAATGCACAAGTCATGCCAGACCGGAAGACAGTTTACCTTTCTGATGATGGATATGGAACTGGACTGTTCAAGTTCATCGCAGATTCGCCAGGGAATTTAGACTCAGGTACTCTTTACGCCGCAAAAGTCAACCAAGACGCTGGGACAAATCCATCTACAACTGGATTTGATGTGATTTGGGTGGAATTAGCATCTTCAAACTCTGCTTCAATCCAAGGATGGATCGATGAATACGATGGAATTGGGACAATGGAT
>Ga0114932_10002199_pt1 | contig 20918 bp, 18 predicted proteins | sample 2SBtaG_2_FD_87286 | JGI IMG/M metagenome (GOLD analysis project Ga0114932, IMG submission 87286) | Deep subsurface microbial communities from Kolumbo volcano to uncover new lineages of life (NeLLi) - 2SBTROV12_ACTIVE470 metaG | ecosystem: Environmental > Aquatic > Marine > Volcanic ... | reverse complement strand
CTCAGCGAGTTGCCGCCGGGCGACCCGCCATCGCGGCACACCTTTCCCCGTCGGAACCGCGTGCTTGCGGCGCTCGGCGAGGCCACGGTCGTCGTCGAAGCTGCCACCCGGAGTGGCGCGCTGATCACCGCGCGGCACGCCGCGCAGCTCGGGCGGCCCGTGTTCGGTGTTCCCGGGCCGATCCATGCGCCAGCGTCCGCCGGAGTGCTCGACCTGCTGGAGGGTGGCGCTCGCCTCTACCGGACACCGGCGAGCGTGCTGTCGTTGCTCGCCGTGCGTGATTCGCCGTCCGCCGTCGTGGTCCGCACCCTGTCGGCCGGTCCCGCGTCGGTACCGCAGCTCAGCCGAGAGCTCGAGCTCCCGAGTCGCGACACCCGAACGGTTCTGTCCCTGCTCGAGTTGACCGGGACAGTCCGTCGGTTAGCCGACCACCGGTATGAGCTCTGCTGAGAACCTCTCGCTGGCCCTCACGTCCGAAGCCCAGCAGCTGCTGCACGCGCTCGTGGAGCTCGGGCACCTGGACCACGCCGCGCTCGATGCCCTGGCGGTGCGGTTGCAGGGCGCCGAGGAGCCGTTGAGCGGGGCGCACCTGCGAAGGGAGGTCGCTGCACTCCTCTTCGAGGTGCCTCCGTCCGAGGAGGAGCAGGCACGCCTCCTCACGCTGGAGTGGCGTCTGCTGTTCGGTTGAGGCGCCTCAGGCGTCCGAGGGGGCCTTCGCGGTGGCCTTCTTCTTCGGGGCCTTCTTCGCTGCTGTCTTCTTGGCCGTGGTCTTCTTCTTGGCCGGTGCCTTCTTCTTGGCCGCCGTCTTCTTCTTGGCCGCCGTCTTCTTCTTGGCCGGTGCCTTCTTTCGCTTCGTGCTCGGGTTGTCGCGCTTGTGCTGGAGCATGACGTTCGCCTCCTCCAGGGTGAGGGCGTCGGCGTCCATGCCGCGCTTCAGCGTGGCGTTCGTCTCTCCATCGGTGATGTAGGGGCCGTAGCGACCACTGCGGAGCTCGATACCTCGTCCTTCGGCGTCCTTTCCGAGCTCGCGCAGCACCTTGACGCCGCGCCGCTGCTTCGGCTTCGAGAGGAGCTCCATGGCCTCGGCCAGGGTGACCGTGTAGGGCGACAGGTCGTCTCCCAGGCTCCGCCGCCCGTCCTTGAGTCCCTCCACGTCGATGTAGGGGCCGAACCGACCGTTCTTGGCCAGCACGACCTGCCCTTCCGGTGTCTCGCCGACCACGCGGGGCAGCGCGAGCCAGGTGAGGGCGGAGGCGAGGTCGACGTCTTCCAGCGGCGTGCCCTTGGGCACACTCGCTCGCTTCGGCTTCTGGGCCTTCTTGCCTTCGGGCTGCTCGCCGAGCTGCACGTAGGGGCCGAAGCGCCCGTCGCGCAGCGTGACTTCGAGCTTGGTCTCGGGGTCGGTGCCGAGCACACGAGGGCCATCGGGCTGGCTGAGCACGAGCTCGAGCGCCTTCTCCAGCGAGAGCTCGTCAGGCGCCATGTCATCGGGCAGGGAGCGGGTGGCGCCATCGTAGGAGACGAAGGGGCCGAATCGGCCGACGCGGACGTCGACGTCGTGGCCATCCGAGCTCTTGCCGAGGGTGATGGTGCACACCGTTCGCGGGTCCGCGTTCGCCTGGGCGAGCTCGATGAGGGGCACCAGGCCCGGGTGTCGACCGGAGCCCGAGTAGAAGTCCGTGAGGTAGCCGAGGCGTTCGGCGCGGCCCTCGGCAATCTCGTCCAGTCCGCTCTCGAGCTTCGCGGTGAAGTCGTAGTCGACGAGGGCCTCGAAGTGCGACTCCATCAGCCGGGTGACGGCGAAGGCCGTCCAGGTCGGGATGAGCGTGGTGCCGCGCTTGAAGACGTACCCACGCCGGAGGATCGTGTCGATGATGCTGGCGTAGGTCGACGGGCGACCGATGCCTCGCGCCTCGAGCTGCTTGACGAGGCTTGCCTCGGTCAGGCGAGACGGCGGCTGCGTGTCGTGGGATGCGGCCTCGAGACCGTCCAGAGTGGTGGCATCGCCGGGCTGCAGGGCTGGCAGCACCCGCTCGGCGAGAGCGTCGGACGCCTCCTCCTCGTCCATGTCGCGCACGTAGACCCGACGGAACCCGGCGAAGAGGTAGGTCTTGCCGCTCGTGCGGAGCAGCGCATCGTCGACCGTGACCTCGAGGGTGGCACGTTCGCCGCGCGCATCCGCCATCTGGCAGGCGAGCGTGCGCTTCAGCACCACGTCGTAGAGCCGTGCGGCTTCGTCGCCCATCGCCTTGCGGCAGTCCGCGGCCTCGCGAAAGCGCTCGCCGGCCGGCCGGATGGCCTCGTGGGCCTCCTGCGCGCCCTTGGCCTTGGTCCGGTAGGTGCGGGGCTTCGGCGGGAGGTAGTCGGATCCGAACTCGTGCTCGACCAGCTTCCGGGCAGCCGCCACGGCCTCCGCCGAGAGGCTCATGGAGTCCGTGCGCATGTAGGTGATCCAGCCGTTTTCGTACAGGCGCTGCGCGACCTGCATCGTCCGGCGCGCCGACCATCGGAGCTTCCGGTTGGCCTCCTGTTGGAGGGTGGAGGTGGTGAAGGGCGGCGCGGGGCGTTCCTTGAAGGGCTTGGCTTCGCGGCGCGTGACCTTGCCGGTCTGGCCGACCAGCCGGGCCACGACGGACTTCGCAGCCGCTTCGTCGAGGAGCAGCGCCTTGCTGCCGGCCTTGAGGGCACCCGTGGCGGGGTCGAAGTCCCTCCCGGTGGCGACACGCTGGCCGCCCAACTCGACCACGTTGGCGCGGAACTCCTCGTCGTCTGCGGAGAGTTGACCTGCCAGGTCCCACCACGTGCCGCTGTGGAACGCGAGACGCTCCCTCTCGCGCTCGACGACCAGACGCACGGCCACGGACTGGACGCGCCCGGCCGAGAGCTTGGGCCGCACCTTGCGCCACAGCACGGGCGACACGTTGTAGCCGAACAAGCGATCGACGATGCGGCGCGTCTCCTGGGCCTTGACCAGGTTCTGGTCCAGGGACCGGGCGTTGTCGAGCGCCTGTTCGATCGCGCGCTTGGTGATCTCGTGGAAGACCAGGCGGCGGATGGGGACCTTCGGCTTGAGCACCTCGACCAGGTGCCAGGCGATCGCCTCACCCTCGCGGTCCTCATCCGTGGCGAGCAGCAGCTCGGGCGCGGCCGACAAGAGCGGCTTCAGCTTCTTGACCTGTTCGCGTCCGCGCTCGGTGAGGACGTACAGGGGCGCGAAGTCGTTCTCGACATCGACGGCCGTGCGGGCCCACTTCTTGTCGCGGTACCGCGCCGGGATGTCCTTCGCGCTCTCGGGAAGGTCGCGAACGTGCCCCACGGAAGCGGCGACCTCGAACTCGCCGCCCAGGAAGCGGGCGATGGTCCGGGCCTTGGCGGGGGACTCGACGATGACGAGCGGCTTGCCCATGGTGCTCCGGGGGTGGAGCGCGTTCTTAGGCAACTCCGCGCGTCGCGGCAAGGTCCGCGACCTATACTTGTCGTCGTGAGCACGGGCGACATCGTCGGTTTCCTGACCTTCTTGCGCGCCGAGCGCGGGGCGAGTGCGCACACGCTGCGAGCCTATTCCCACGAGCTCGAGGTGCTGTCGACGTGGCTCGAGGAGCGGGGCGTCGACCGGCTGGACGCGACGACTGGCCAGCTTCGCGCGCACCTCGCGTCGCTGCCCCGAGGCGCTCCGGCCACCACCCGGCGCCGCATCGCCGCCTACCGGACCTACTACCGATGGGCGGTCTCCAGCGGCATGCTCGAGGCCTCTCCGGCGGAGCGGCTCCGTGGCCCGCGGGTCCCACACCGGGTCGTTCGCGTCCTGCAGGTCGAGGAGAGCGCTCGCGTGGTCGAGCGCCCACCGCAGCGCGGTTGGTTTGCCCTCAGGAACCGCGCGGCGCTGGAGCTCGCCTACGGAGCGGGACTCCGGGTGTCCGAGCTGGCCGGGCTCGACCTGGACGACGTGGATCTCGCCGACCGCCTGGTGCTCGTACGCCATGGAAAGCGGCGCAAACAGCGCAAGGTCCCCTTCGGAAACCCGGCAGCCGAGGCGCTTCAGGTCTGGCTCGAGGCCCGAGGCGAATCGGCAGAGCAAGCCCTGTTCCTGAACCGTTGGCGTACCAGGCTCGGAGTCCGAAGTCTCCACCGGATCGCCCGCGAAGCCGGCCGGGTCAATGGCGTGGCCGGCGTGCATCCGCACGCCCTCCGCCACAGCTGTGCAACCCACTTGCTCGCAGGGGGAGCCGATCTGCGCGCTATCCAGGAACAGCTTGGCCATGCGTCCCTCTCGACGACGCAGCGCTACGCGCACGTGAGCGCAGAGCGGCTGCTCGCGGTGCACGCGAGCGCCCACCCACGGGGGAACGAGGACTGAGCGTGCGTTGAACGGTCATCGCTCGCGGTATGCTCCGAGGGGCAGAGCAAGCGTGGGTGGATGAGCGACCTCAGCAGCACAGAACTCGAAGACCTGAAGGCGATCGCCAAGGTTCTCCGCGCTGGGAACTACTACGAGGTCCTGCACATCCCGACCTCGGCGTCGCGCGAGGACATCCAGAAGGCGTACTACGACCTGGCGCGGCGGTACCACCCCGACCGCTTCCACCGGCGTGACATCTCCGGTGCCGAAGAGCTGATCGAAGAGGTCTTCGCCGGCATCAACAAGGCCTTCCACACGCTCCGGAACAAGAGCGGTCGGGCCCGCCACGACGGTGAGCTGAAGCGGAATGGCACCTTCGGCCTCACGGGTCTGGGGCGGGAGAAGGGGCAGGGACCGTCACATGCCGTCGAGTTCACCGCTCCAGACGAGCCAGCCGACGCCTCGCCAAAGCCAGCCTCTCCTGGAGCCGCCGAGGAGAAGGAGGAGGCTGCCGCCTCACCCACGCAGAAGAAGAAGAAGAAGAAGAAGAAGAAGAAGTCGGCCGGCGCGGAAGGCGGTGCCCATGAAGTCGGCTTCGGTGGGGGTGCGGAGACCGAAGAAGCGGCCAAGAAGGCCAAGCGGAAGGCAGCGCGGGCCAAGCGCAAGAAGGCGGAGAAGTCCCGCGGGGCCACCAAGCAGGTCAGCGCCCTGAAGCGCCAGCTGGTGGAGAAGCTCGCGAAGGCGCGCCGCTACTACCGAGCGGCCCAGGAGGACATCGAGTCGGAGCGCTGGATCAAGGCGGCTGGCTCGCTCTACCTGGCCATCCAGTACGACGAGCGGAACGCTGAGTACAAGCGGCTCTACGACGAGGTGAAGGTCAAGGCCAACACCCTCCGGGCTGCGCAGTTCATCGCCATCGCCGAGAACGCCGAGGCCTACCGGAACATCCGTGAGGCGGTGTCGAACTACCAGAAGGCCGTGGAGTGCTCGCCGGAAGATGGCAAGGCGTACTTCCGGCTGGGGCAGCTCTTGCAGGTCTACGAAGACGACACCCGGGGCGCGCTCGCGAACTACCGGGAGGCGGTCGGTCGCGAGCCGAAGAACCTCCGGTACCGCATGGCCCTCGCGGATCTGTACGCCCAGCTGGACATGCGGGCCAACGCACACCGCGAATACGAGTTCATCCTGAGAGCCGACCCCAAGAACTCGGAAGCGAAGACCGGAGCTCGCAAGACCCGCAGCTGAGCTGGAGGGTTATGGCGCGGCGGCCAGGAGGTCCCATGCCGAACCGCGTTGTCGTCGGAACCCAGTGGGGCGACGAAGGGAAGGGCAAGATTGTCGACGTGCTGGCACGTCGCGCCGGCATGGTCGTGCGCTTCCAGGGTGGGAACAACGCCGGTCACACCCTGGTCGTGGATGGCGAGAAGGTGGTGCTCCACCTGGTGCCGTCCGGCATCCTCAACCCGGACACCCGTTGCCTCATCGGCAACGGCGTGGTGCTCGATCCGCTCGTGTTGCTCGCCGAGCTCGACGCGCTCGCTGCCCGAGGTCGTCCGGTGACTCCTACTCAGCTGGTGATCTCGTTGGGCGCGCACGTGATCCTGCCGTACCACCGCGAGCTCGACCGGCTGCGAGAGGTGGCGCGCGGAGAGGGCGCCATCGGCACGACTGGCAAGGGAATCGGTCCGACCTACGAAGACAAGGTCGGTCGCCGCGGCATCCGCTTCGCCGAGCTGATCCATCCCGAGCGATTCCGGGCTCGGCTCGAGGAGGTGTTGCCCGACAAGAACCGGATGATCGTCGACTGGTATGGCGGTGAAGCACTCACCGTGGACGACATCGTCGACGACTACACCCCCGTGGCGGAGCGCCTGGCCCGCTACGCCGTCGACTCGGTTGCTCTGTTGCACGACGCGGTGGACGCGGGGACCGAGATCCTCTTCGAGGGTGCCCAGGGCACCTTCCTGGACGTCGATCACGGATCCTACCCCTTTGTCACCAGCTCCAACACGGTGGCCGGCGCGGCGTGCGCGGGGTCGGGGCTCGGTCCTACACACATCCACGAGGTCGTCGGGGTGGCGAAGGCGTACACCACGCGCGTGGGGAGCGGACCGTTCCCCACCGAGCTGAACGACCCCCTGGGCGAGCAGCTCCGCAGCGTCGGCGCCGAGTTCGGCGCGACCACCGGACGTCCGCGTCGCTGCGGGTGGTTCGACGCGGTGCTCGTGCGGCACGCGGTGTACGTCAACGGGGTCACGGAGCTGGCCCTCACCAAGCTGGACGTCCTCAGCGGGCTGGAAGAGCTCAAGATCTGCACGGGGTACGAGGGCGGTGCCATGGTCGGTGCGGCAGCGGGATTGGATCGCGCCACGCCGATCTACGAACGCGTTCCGGGCTGGTCCGAGGACATCTCGGCCTGTCGAACGGTCGAAGAGCTGCCGGCAGCATGTCGCAGCTACATCGCTCGGATCGAGCAGCTGGTCGGCGCGCGAGTTGGCATGCTGAGCGTGGGCCCAGGCCGCGAGGCCACCCTTCCACTGGCGCCCCCGTTCGCCTAGTTGTTATCAGGACTTCGGGGCCGCTAGCTCAGTTGGCAGAGCACCGGCCTTTTAAGCCGAGGGTCACAGGTTCGAGCCCTGTGCGGCCCACCCCGTCCCCTCGGCGCGCTCCTTCAGACCCCATCGTCTAGTCAGGTCCAGGACACCGGGTTTTCATCCCGGCAACACGGGTTCGAATCCCGTTGGGGTCACCTTGCGCCGCTCGTCGATGGGACGGCATCGCGCAGGAGAAGGTAGGCTATGCGGATGCTCTGCCTGCTTCTCGCCTGCTCTCCCACGCCGATCGCATCCGACTACGAGGGCGACGCCGCTGGCGAGTGCGCCGACGCCGCCGACAACGACCGCGACGGGGACTTCGACTGCGACGACGAGGGCTGCGCTGGGAGCCCGGACTGCGAGACGGCCGTGAGCGACACGGGCGGTCCTGTCGGGGACACGGGCGACAGCGCCAGCGACGACGCCGCGCTCTATGCCGAGTGCACCGCCGACGGGCAGCTCGAGCTCTACGAGCGCTACGTCGAGCCCCTGCTCACCGACGAGCACCCCTCCACCTGCAACCAATGCCACGTCAGCGGCGTGGACCTGTCGCTCTATGTGCAGGACACCCCCTGCGAGTCCATGGCCTGCATGATCGAGCAGGGCGTGGTCGACCTCGATGACCCCGAGGCCAGTGCCGTGCTCGCCCAGATCCTGCAGGCCGAACCGGACAGCGATCTCATCACCGAGGACGTCATCGAGGCAGAGTATGAGGGATTCCATGAGTGGATCACCTGGTCGGCGGAGTGCCACGACGTGGTCTGTGGCGACATCGACGACGCCTGTGAGGCGGGCGGCGACGACGACGAGATGCCGGACGTCGAGTCACCGGTCGGTGGCTGCAGCGAAGACGCGCTGGCCGCGCTGTTCGAGCAGAAGGTCTGGGCCTGGCACGGCCGCTGCTGGTCGTGCCACTACGAAGGCGGAGACCTGGCTGAGAAGTACCCGGGCACCCCCTTCTATGCCTGGACGGGGGACGAGGCCGAATCGAGCCTGCTGACGATGTACAACGTCATCGGCATGGGGGGCATCGACACCACGAACCCCACCGCATCGAGCTTCCTCACCAAGCCCCTCGCCGAGGGCGTCAGCGCCTCGACCGTGCTCGGCGAGAGCACGGGCATCTACCACGGCGGCGGCAACAAGTTCGCCGACGCGCACGACGAGACCTTGCAGGACCACGCCGACTTCATCGCGGCCTACCTCGACTGCCTCTGAGGACGCCCTCTGGTGCGTGGACGCCCGACGCTGGGGTCGCGCAGCCTCGGTGCGTGTCGCCCCCGGTCGACAGGGTTGGCGCCATGTAGCCGCCCGTGCAAGCGTGCCGTTGGCTGGCGGTGCTTCTCGTGGAGCCACCGTGACCGCACTTCTTGCCCGCTTGCACCGCCACCGAGGTGGCGACAACCAACCACTGGGATCTCTACGACGCGCCGGGCGAGGATCCGGCTGAGGCCGTCACCCAACAGTCGATGACCGCCACGGAGGTCGACCTCGAGATCCTGGACGGCACCGAGACGAGCGTCTGGACCTACGACGGCTACTTCCGGGCCCATGCCCTGGAGGTCACAAGCTCGACGGCTACGCCAACGACGAAGGCGCGGTCAGTTGGATCGTCAATGGCGACGTCGATCTCGACCACGAGGCCGCACGTCCCCGGGCACACCGACGAGGCGCTGATGTTCGTGATCGTCGCCGGCTCCGAGAGCATGGCGTCGAGTGGGTACGGAGGTCAGGAGCTGGCAGACGTCTCGGCGTGGTTGCGCGTGACCTTCGGGGATGACGACCCCTCCTACCAGCACTGAGCGGCGAGGTCGGCTCCACGCTCTGCTCGCTGGTGTCGACGACCGAGGTGCGACCCGTGGTCGACGCGCTCGACGCTCAGGCCCAGGAACCGAGCTCGACGTACACGCCGTCCTTCGTGACCCGGATCTCCGGCCGCGTGAGCGGCGTCGCCGCAGGGCCGATGACCACGTCGCCGTGCAGATCGAAGCGCGAACCGTGGCACTCGCACACATGCTCCAGAAGCTTCGCATCGAACTCGGTGGGGCACCACTCGTGCGTGCAGAGTCCAAAGTTCGCGAAGAGCCCCTGGTCAGGGTCGTTGTGGAGCAGCACCTCGAGCCCCGTGGAGTTGTGCCCGAGTGCCCAGCCGTCCGGCTCGCTGAGACCCGGGTGGTCGGCGTAGGAGAAGAAGATCTCGGTCGAAGCCCCTCCCGTGTCGGCGCGACCGCCCGTGTCCCCCTCGGTGATGGGGGCGCCGAAGCCCGTGTCGTCCTCGTCCTGCTCGGGGGTCTCGTCGCGCCGACGCCGCCCGCACCCGGTGAGGGTGACCAGCGCAGCCATCCGCGCACACGTCATGCGGCGTGAGGGGTCCTTCTTCATGTCGTCCTCCGCTCAGTCGAGCTCGTCGAGTTCCAGACGGGCGAGCGCCAGCGACACCTCGTCGCCTTGCACGTCCGTCCACGCCAGGAACACATGCTCTCCCAGCAGGGCCAGTCGAGGAAACCCAGCGGAACGGTTGGCGGCCGTGCGCCCCACCTCCACTTCGGGGCCGAGTCCAGTGGCGGTCGACAGGGTCCGAACGAGGACCACCGCCTGATCACCCTCTTCGCGGAGCCACGCGACGACTGCTCGATCGCCCTTCCAGGCGACATCGACGCGGCCCAATGGGCGTCGTCCTCTGGTCTCCGAGTCGACCAGCACCGGAGTCCACGTGGCTGGGTCAGGGCCGATGGCGCTCCACACCGTCGGGGCCTCGGCTTGCGTGTACCAGGCTGCGGCGTAGCCGGAGGGCCCTTCGGCCAGCGCGGGGCCGTTCACCGGACAGCCGGCGATGGTCCAACCCTGCCCTGCGAGCGGGGCCCCCGACCATCCACCGTCGCCGGGCGCGGCCCAGGCGACGTCGCGGATCTCCTCGTCGGAACGGTCCCGGTACAACACCAGACCTTCCACGGCTGCCGTTCCGCAGCAGTCGCAGACCCTCGGATCGGCAACCTCCTCGGGGCCGTTGCCGAGCCTGGTCCGCAGCGCCGTGGCACCGCCGCCGGAGACCTCGCGGCCGTCGAGCCACCAGGCGCGCACGCCCTCGGGGGCTGCCACGAGCGAGACGAAGCCGTGCTCTGCCGGGACGCCATCGGCATGGAGGGGCCCGAGTTCCGTCCACGACAGGCCGTCGGGCGAGCGAAGCAGGACCGCGTCGTAGGCGTACGTCGCGGGGTCGATCAGCTTCGGATACCAGCCGTAGAGTTGTCCGTCGCCTCCCCGGGCAAAGCTGGGGAAGTCGGCCCAGTTCGTCAGCAGATCCTGCCGATCGACCACCGTCACGGGCTCGCCGAAACCGCGACCATCGAAGCTCGCAAGGCGCAGCCGGCCACCCTCCTCGCCCGGCTCGATCCAGCTCAGCCAGAGGCGGCCGCCGTCGACCGCCCAGGAGGGGGCCATGGCGGATGGACCTGACGGCAGCTCCAGTCGGACGGGGGCTGCCTGGACCGCCAGGAGGTGCAAGGTCAGCATGGTGACTCCGATGGAGACGATCGCTTGAACCAAGCGCGCGGGGAGGAGCGCCGCTGGGCGTGCTGCCCGTACCACGGGGGCCCCCCTCGGGCCCGCGTCAAGGAGCGCTTACCGGCCGAACGCACGCTACTCGGCCACGCGCAAGACGGTCATCATGCCCTGCTCCGCGTGGGGAAGGATGTGGCAGTGGGTCATCCAGTCGCCGGGGTTGTTCGCTGTCACGAGCAGCCGCACGGCCTCGTGCACGCCGACGTCGACAGTGTCCTGGCGCGACCGCCAGGCGGGCGGCGTGCCCGCGCTCGAGAGCACCTCGAAGGTCAGGCCGTGCAGGTGGAAGGGGTGCCGAGTCGGCGACAGGTTCCGCACCTCGATGACCACCTCGTCGCCGAGGATCAGCTCTTCGATGGTCACGTCCGGGAACTGCTCCCCGTTGATGAACCACTCGCCGGCGTCCCCCGAGAAGACGTACACGATGTCGGTTCGCCCTGGATCCGGAGTTGGCGCCTCGCCGTGGAAGGGCCAGGCCAGGCCGTCGTCGTCGAGCGCTGCTCCCTCGACCAGCAGCACCTCGGCCACCTCGCCGTAGGCCTCTCCGCCGTGCAGGGAGTAGGGATGATCCTCGACGAGGAAGTCCCCACCGAGCCACTCCGCTTCGGCTCGGTCGCCGGGTCCGAGCACCAGCGAGTCCGGCGTGGTCAGGCCTCCACCGATCCCGCGCTCGGTGCCCAGCACCCGCATCGACGGCCACGCGAGCTTCACGTAACCAGCGTTCGATGCGTTGAGGATGCGCACGCGTGTGACCCCGTCCGGCGCCTCCCACCGTGGCGAGATCTGCCCGTTCGAGGTCCAGACACCCTCCAGACCGTGGTCGCCGTGCACCCCTTCGTCGTCGGCGAGCTCGGCCAGCAACCAGTCGTCGAGCACGAGGATCAGCTCCTGCGCCGGGGCCGGGTCTGACGGGTCCTCGACGACCAGCACCCCGTACAGGCCTCGGCTCACCTGCTCGTTGGAGTCGAAGTGGGGGTGGTACCAATAGGTGCCCGCCTTCGTGAGGGTGAAGCTGTACGTGAAGCTCCCGCCAGCGGCCACGGGGTCCCGCTGCCAGGTCACGCCGTCCATGTCGTAGGGCACCTCGAGCCCGTGCCAGTGGATGGTGGTGGCGTCCGGGAGGTCGTTCTGCAGCTCGACGATCAAGGTGTCGCCCACCTCACCTCGAAGGGTGGGGCCCGGTGTGCTGCCGGAGTAGGCGTAGCCCTCGACCGCTTCGCCGCCGATGTCGTGCACGAAGGGCGCGGCGGTCAGCTGGACGTGCACGACGTCCGGGTCTTCGTCCAGGTCGGCGGCCTCGGGCGGCTGCTCGAGCCAGGCCCGATCGTCGGCGTCCGAGTCGACGGTGGGGCTGTCGACGACCACGTCGGTGTCGACCGACTCGGTCGGAGCGTCCGGCTCCGTGCACGCGAACCACCACCACCACGGCATCACCTCACCCCCACCGCCATCAGGCGATCCGTGGCCTCCCACCCCCGCTGCTCGGCCAGTGCCGATGGCCACCTCCTGTAGAGCAGCGCCGCCTCCACCGACGGATCGTCGCAGCCGCCCTCGAAGCGGTGCTCGCTCGTCCAGTCGTGCATGGGCAAGAGGCGGTTGTCGACCGCCACGTCCGTGGCGCGATGGTGCGGCACCATGCGCTCGCCCTGCTCGTCGACGAGCACGCGGGCGAACGCGAAGCCAGGCTGGCCGGCGCGATCGAGGCTGGTCTGGCCATCGGCCGGCGCCGACCAGGCCTCGCTGCGGTAGATCGCATCGCCTTCCGGCAGCTCGGCGTCCAGCTCGACGCGTCCGTCGTCGTCGACCGAGGTGATGGTCGACGACCCCACCAGGTCCTCGTCGGGCAGCCCGCGCTCCTCCTCGCTGAAGCTCCCGTCGCCAAAGCGACCGTGCCCGGTGTAGTCGTGCCAACCCGACACGCTCACGACGGTGAGCACATCGCCCACGGCCGCGGCCGGCCAGATCTGCCAGTCGTCGCCGGCCGCCCGACGCTCGCCACCACCGACGTCCCACACCACGTCGCCGCCGGTCGCCTCGAGCGGCTCGCCGCCACACGCGGCGGAGACCGTGAGCACGAGGTGTCGCAAGGGCTCGCCGGTTGGCAGGGCGTGCCCGGGGCCGATGTTCTTGGTGGTGACCGCGACGAGCAGTTCGTCGCCCTGCTCCACCTCCACCTCCACCTGCGCGGCGAGGTCCAGCAACGCGCTGTCGGGATGCCAGGCGCCCGGCCAGTAGTGGTGTCGAACCGTACCGGGATCACGGGCGACACCGTTCACGTAGCCGGGCTCCCCCTCGAGCGAGTCGCCGAGGTCCAGCGAGTTCTGCAGCTCGGGCGCCGGCGGCATGTGGCAGCTCTGGCACGCAGCCGCGTCGGCGTAGGGGCCGGCCAGCCACTCGGCGTAGGTGGAGTGCACCGGGAGCGTGCCCTCGGGCCAGCGAGCCTCGTCGAGGGAGGCCCCCGGCACGAGCGCGCCCTGATCGAGCTGGTGGCAGCCTCCACAGAAGCCGGCTTCCTGGAAGTGGTCGCGCTGTACGCAGCCCATGCGCACGTTCGGAGAGTCGTGCGAGGGGCAGAAGGTCAGCGGGAGGTAGTCGAACGCTGGGGTGGGGCTCTTCTCGGAGGGCCGGAGCAGCCGCAACCACCCCCCCACGCCCGGTGCTCCGTCGGTGTCGATCGACTCGACCTTGTGGCAGACGTCGCAGTGCACGCCGTGATCGAAGGACGTGCCGGTGGCCTCCAGCAGGTCACGCCCCCCCAGCTCGCCGTCGATGCCTGGGGCGTGGCAGTCGGCGCAACCTCCAAACGCGGTGGCGACCGCGTCGCAGGGGGTGCTCTCACCACAGCTCTCGTTGAGATCGGGCAGCACGCCGTGACCCACGTAGCAGCGCTCGAGCGCCGCCCTGGTGCCAGGCTCGAGCCCCGTCCGCCAGGCGCCCCCCACGCTCTCGCAGCTGGCCTCGTCGCGGCTGGTGGCCACGCCGGCGTAGAGGTCCTGCACCTGCACGTCGCTGGCGGCATCGTTGTGCATCGACGTCACGAACTCCTCGATGAAGGGCTTGTGACAATGTCCGCAGTAGTCCGTGGTCGGCGAACCCGTCAGCGTGCCGTCGACGCCGGGGGGATCGAAGCTGTAGTCGGCGTTGTCGGAGGTGTCGTAGCGGCTGAGCGCCAGGCTCAGATCGCCCGTCGAGGGCACATAGTCCCAGCCCTGCCGGGCTTCCGGGTGCGAGGCGACCACGAAGCGCTCGCCGGGCACCTCGGGGTCGAGCGTGAGCTCTGCGACGCCGGTGCCGTCGGTGGTCACGTGGCTCGATGCGCCCGCTTGCATCACGACGACGTCGGCGACCGGCTGGCCGTCGAGCGTGACGGCGACGGTCAGATCGGTGCGAAGCGCCGTGTCGCCCGTCTCACCCGAGGGCTCCGGCGCGGCGGTCTCTTCCGGCGCGTGGAGTGCGTCGGTCGCATCGGGGGTGCTGCAGGCCAACCACAGGATCAAGTCAGGCGCGCCAGAAGGAGGGGTAGAAGAGCACCAGCGCAGAGAACATCTCGAGCCGACCCACGAGCATGTTGAAGGAGAGGTACCACTTCCCCGCGGGGGAGATGAAGGCGAAGGTCTTGCTCGGCCCCACTTCGCCGAAGCCTGGTCCGATGTTCATCAGCGTCGCGATGACGGCGCTCATCGCGGACGTGAAGTCCATGTCGTCGAGCAGCGTCATCACGCAGCCCCCGCCGAGCACCATGAAGATGTTCACGACGAAGTAGCAGAGCGCCAGGTTGATCAGCATCGGGTCGATGCGCTGCCGGTTGAGCCGCACCGACACCACCGCGAGTGGCTGGAAGAAGAGCTTCTTCACCACGGCCGCCATGAACCGGAAGATGATCACGAAGTGCACGATCTTGATGCCGCTGGCCGTCGAGCCCGCACACGCCCCGATGAAGCACACCCCGTAGAGGAGCATCTGGGCCGACTGGGGCCACTGCTCGTAGTCGGCGGTGCTGAATCCCGTCGTGGTGAGGAGCGAGACCACGTGGAAGGTGCCGAACCGCAGCGCTCCTAGCGGCTCTTCGTAGGTCCCCGTGTGCCAGAGAATCAGCGACACCGCACCGCAGAAGAAGGCCAGGAACCCGACGTACCAGCGCAGTTCCGTGTTGATCCGGAGGTGCCTCCACTCGCCCTGGAGCGCGAAGTAGAACAGCGTGAAGGTGACGCCACCCAGCACCATGAACACGATGGTCACCCAGTCGAACCAGGCGCTGTCGAAGTGGCCCAGGCTGTCGTTGTAGGGCGAGTACCCCGACGTGGAGATCGTTCCAAAGGCGTGGCACAGCGCGTCGAAGAGGGACATGCTCCCGGCGCACAGCAAGACCACCTGCATGGCGTTGAGCGCCACGTAGATCCCCCACAGCCAGTAGATCGCGTCCCGGTTCCGCGCCAGGAACCGTTCCCGCGTGATGACCTGCCCGGGGCTCGACTCCGCTCGGAACAGCCGCAGGCCGCCGAGGCCGTGCGGAAGGACCAGGATGGCGAGCGTGACGAAGCCCATGCCCCCGAGCAGGTGGGTCTCCGAGCGCCAGAGCAGCAGACCTCTCGGTAGGGCCTCGACGTCGGTGAGGATGGTCGAGCCGGTCGTCGTGTACCCGGACATCATCTCGAAGAAGGCATCCGTGAACGATGGGATCGCTCCGTAGAAGAGGAACGGAAGCGTGGACACCGCCGAGATGATGACCCACCCGAACACGGCGACCACCACCGCATCGCGTGGGGTCAGGTCGTCCGCTCGGCGGAAGAACCACCACAGCGGGCCGCCGATCGAGACAATCGCCACGGCCGCGGTGACGAGGGCCCCGAGATCTCCCTCGCCGTAGATCGTGGCGGCGACGATGGGCAACAGCATGGACGCTGCGATCACCGACAGCAGCGCGCCCATCACGTACGCGATCGAGCTCGCCCGCCTGACCCACGGATGCCGCCACACACTCATGGGCATCTCATGCGAGGAACAACCGCTGGAGCTCTCTGAGGTCGTCCGGTCTCGAGATGCACACCACCCGATCGCCAGTCCGGATCTGCGTGCCGCCTCCGGCCACGGACCACGCGCCGTCGCGGTACAGGGCGCCGACCATGATTCGGTCGCGGAGGTGGGTCAGCTCATGAAGGGGGCTGCGCGTGATCGGCGAGTCGGCGCCGGCCAGCAGCTCGACCAGCTCTGCGTCGCAGCCGTGGAGGTGGGCCACAGACAGGACGTGCCCGCGGCGGATGTACCGGAGGATGTGGTTGGCTGCCAGGATCTTCCGGTTCACCGCCAGGTCGGCGCCCATGGCCGACGCGAGCACCAGGTAGTCCGTTCGCTTGACCAGCGCGATGGTCTTCCCGATGGCGGCCTGAACGTCGTCGGCCCGGGTCTGGATCAGGTGCTTGGCCAACACGCCGATCATGATGTTGGCCTCGTTGTCGCCGGTCGTGGCGATGATGGTGTCGGTCTTCAAGAGCCCCGCCTGGAGGAGCACCGACGAGTCCGACCCGTCGCCATGCAGTACCTCGGTGCGCCGTAGCCGGTAGCACAGTTCTTCGGCCCGATGCTCGTCGCGCTCGACCAGACGCACCGTGTAGTGCGGCTCGAGCAGCTCCGCGACCCGCGCCCCGATCAGCCCGCCGCCCACGATGAGCACGCCGTGCCTTCGGGCCACGGACACGTCGGCGAGCTTCATCAGCCGCGCCATGTCCCTGGTGTGCGCCAGCACGAACACGTGGTCGTCCGGCAGGATCGTGAAGTCACCCCCGGGGATGTAGGTGTCGATGTCACGGGCGACGCAGACGACCTTGAAGGGGAACTCGTCGCGCTTGTCGGAGATGTCCTTCACACGCATCTGAGCCAACCGAGACGTGCGGTGCACATGGGTGGCAACGACCTGCAGGTCGCCGCCGCCCAGGGTGATCTGGACGTTGCCCGCCTGGGTCTTCAACAGGTGCACGATCTCCTGCGAAGCCAGCTCCTCCGGCCGGATCACCAGGTTGATCTTCAGGTCGGCAGCGGTCAGCACGGCGCTGGGATCCCAGACCTTCATCGACCGCACCCGGGCGATCTTCTGTTCGATGTCGAAGCGCTCCGCGATCAGCGCCGACATGATGTTCGCAGCGTCGTTGTCGGTGACGGCGATGACGTAGTCCATCTCTGCAGCGCCAGCCTCGGCCCACCGGTCGAAGTCCAGGGCGTCCCCACAGATGAGCCGCGCGTCGAGCTGCCCCTCGGCTGCCCGGATCTTGGCGGCGTTGGGTTCGATCACGGTGACGTGGTGTTCTTCGTGGGACAGGCGGCCGGCGAGGTACCGGCCGAGTCCACCCAGACCGAGGATCAGGATGTTCTCGGACTTCTTCATGCGGGCATCCTCAACCAGCGCTGCGAAGTCTATCAGTGAGGGCCGACTCGCGGCGCTCGATGGCCCATCCATGGGCTACGACGGCTGCCCGGCGTCGCGGTGGACGTGGGACGGCCTGTGCCCTTGGGGCCGGCGCCGAGCTAGATCGGACCGGTGGGTCGTGTCTTGTACATCACGTCGAGGAGCGCCTCGAAGAGCTCTTCTTCGCCCTCGACGCCCGGGTGCAGCTCCTTCAACAGCCGCATGACCTCGTCGATCTCGATCCGCTTCAGGGTCCAGAGGCTCGAGTCCTCTTCGATGAACTCGAGCACGAGCTCACGCGTGATCTCCATGGGCACCTCGCGGCCGGCCCCGACGCTACCACCAGGATAGGACGGTGCGTCTGGAGGCACCATGGCTCGCCACTTCCTCAGTCTCGCCGAGACCTCCCTGGAGGAGCTGCGCAACCTCCTCGACCTCGCCCGTCATCTGAAGCTTCATCCGGCCGCGTTTCGGGAGGCCTGTTCGGGGCAGACCCTGGCGATGATCTTCCAGAAGCCCTCCCTGCGCACCCGGGTGAGCTTCCAGACCGGCATCTACCAGCTTGGCGGCCAGGGGATCTACCTCGGTCCCACCGACATCCAGCTCCACCGTGGTGAGACCATCGCCGACACCGCCCAGGTGCTCAGCCGCTACGTCGACGGCATCATGGCGCGGGTCTTCGCGCACAGCGATCTCGTGGACCTGGCGGAGCACGCCACGGTGCCGGTCATCAACGGCCTGTCCGATCGGCTCCACCCCTGCCAGGTGCTCGCCGATCTGCTCACCATCCGTGAGAAGAAGGGCCGGCTGGAGGGTCTGAAGCTCGCCTACGTGGGCGACGGCAACAACATGGCGCACTCGCTGCTCTACGGAGGCACCCAGTTCGGCATGACCGTCGCGGTGGGCCACCCGCGGGGCTACGCTCCCGAACCCGAGGTCGTCACCCGAGCGCGGGACATCGCGTCCCGGTCCGGCGGTGCCGTCCAGATCACCGACGATCCCGACGAGGCCGTGACCGACGCCGACGTCATCTACACCGATGTGTGGGCGTCCATGGGCCAGGAAGGGGAGCACGCTGAGCGCCTCGCCCGCTTCGAAGGTTTCAGCGTCGACGCCGGCAAGATGGGCCTCGCTCGGCCGGACGCGATCTTCCTGCACTGTCTGCCCGCACATCGCGGCGAGGAGGTCAGCGCAGAGGTGATCGACGGTCCGCAGTCGGTGGTCTTCGACGAGGCCGAGAACCGACTCCATGCGCAGAAGGCGCTGATGGTCCGGCTGATGGGTCGTGGCTAAGGTAGACTGACGGGTGGAGACACGCATGGCCGAGTCGGTACGCATCTACGAAGTCGCTCCGCGCGATGGCTTGCAGAACGAGCCCGAGTTCGTGGCCACGGCGGACAAGCTGCGCTTCATCGAGGGGCTGGCGGACGCTGGCTACTCCGACATCGAGGTGGGCAGCTTCGTTCGACCGCGGTGGATTCCGCAGCTTGCCGACACCGCGGATCTCGTGCGGCAGCTCCCAAAGCGCGACGGCGTCACCTACTGGGCGCTCGTGCCGAACCGGCGTGGCCTCGAGCGCGCGCTGGATGCTGGGATGGAGGCCGTGGCCACCTTCTTGAGCGCGTCGGAGACCCACAACAAGAAGAACCTGAACCGTACCGTGCGCGAGACCCTCGCCGTTCAGCGGGAGCTCGTCGGCACCGCCGGCGATGAGTCGCTCCGGGTGCGCGCCTACATCTCGACGGTGTTCGGCTGCCCCTACGAAGGAGCGGTCGACCCGGCTCGCCCGATTGCCCTCGCTGAGCACTTGCTGGCGGCCGGTGCCGAGACCGTCGTTCTGGGCGACACCACGGGCATGGCCCATCCGGAGCAGGTCAAGGCCATGGTGGCGCGCTTCGCCGAAGCCGGCGTTCCCCTCGACCGCCTCGCCCTGCACCTGCACGACACCCGCGGAACGGCGCTGGCGAACTGCTACGCCGGCTGGCTGGCGGGGATCCGTACCTTCGACGGGTCGGTGGCCGGCCTGGGCGGTTGCCCCTACGCGCCGGGCGCCGCCGGCAACGCGTCGAGCGAGGATCTGATCTACCTGTTCCAGGCGATGGGGGTGAGCACGGGCATCGACCTCGACACCGTCTGCGCAGCGGGAGTCGGACTCTCTGACGTGCTCGGTCGCGACCTTCCCGGGCGCTACCACCGCTACTACCGAGGATCTCGCCCGGAGGTCGGAGCCGTGAAGACCGCTTGATGGTCAAGGCCTTCCTCAAGGTGGTCGCGGGCGCACGCCAGGGTCAGAACCTGCCGCTCCCGGAGTCGGGGGTCCTCGTCGTCGGGCGCACCCGCGGTGATGTGTTGATCGACGACCCCATGGTCTCCAGCCGCCACCTGCAGATCGTGCCGCGGGAAGGCAGCTGGTGGCTGCAGGACCTGAAGTCCACGAACGGCACCATGGTCGACGGGCGGCTCGTGCGGGAGGTGCAGCTTCGGCCCGGGGCGGAGATCACGGTGGGCAACACCCGCCTGGTGCTGTTCCTGAGCGAGGAGCACTCCGAGCCCAAGAGCGCTGGAGGCGCCATGGGCGGTGAGGCGGAGCTCGCCTGGCTGCTCGACGAAGAGCTGGTGGAGCTCTCCGGCGGCGCTGAACAGACCTCCAGCCCGGCCGACGTCATCGGCCAGGACCTGCGGCTCCCGCCCGGGGTGAACGCCATGCTGGAGGTGGTCGCCGGGCAGGATGCCGGAAAGGTGTTCCGCTTCACCCGTGGCAACGTCACCATGGGTCGGCGCACTGGCGAGATCCCGCTGTCCGACCCGGAGGTCAGCCGTCGGCACGCGGTCGTGGAGCTCTTCGGCCGCGAGATGATCTACCTGCGGGACCTGGGCTCCACCAACGGAACCTTCCACAACGGGCGCCGGATCGGCGCCGCGAGGCTGCGCGCCGGCGACACCATCGGCGTGGGCAAGTCCGTGCTCAAGCTGCAACTCTCGACCTGAGCGGTAGCGGGCTCAGATCCGCCCGCCGTTCTTCCACCAGCGCCGCCACGCCTCCATGTGCTCGTCGCGGGATCGGCCCTCGGCGAAGTCGTAGCCGACGATCGCGTACAGGCTCTCCAGGGCGGCATCGCCCACGGTCGGGTCGGTGTCGTCGAAGCAGGTGATCAGCGCCGGGATGGCGTCTCGGCTACCGATGTCTCCGAGCGCGTCGACGTAGTGTCCGCGGACCCACAGCGAGCTGCCTCGGTGGTAGTTCGAGCTGTCGGCGATCGCCTCCGCGAGCGGGTCGATGGCCTTGCGCTCCTTCAGGGCACCGAGGGAGTCGGCGGCGGCCGCCCGCACGATGATGGCCTTGTCGTCGAGCAGGTCGATGAGCGTGTCGCCAGCGCCCGTGGCGCCGACGTCGGCGAGGGCGGTGGCCGCGGCCACACGGATGGCTGGCATCGGGTCGCTCGTGAGCTCGACGAGCGCGGCCTCTGCGCGTTCGTCGTCGGTGGAGCCGATGACCCGCACGGCGATCCATCGCTCGCGGGCCGCCCAGTCGTCGTCACCGGCGGCCTTTACCAGGGTGTCCCAGCCTACATCGTGGTCCGTCACCAGCCGGTTGAACGCGACCATGCGCGCGCTCTCGTCGAGGTCGCCGTCGGCTGCGAGCTGCAGGTCCTCTTCCACGCTCGCGAAGGCCATGGTCCACAGCAAGCCGAGCATCAGAACCCTGCGATGCCGCCTGCAAGCGTGCGCTGCAGGAAGCTCAGGAGGAAGATGACGACCAACGGCGAGAAGTCGATGCCACCCGTCATCCGGGGGTTCAGGATGGCATGGATCGGCGCGTAGATCGGTGTGGTGACCGCGTGGGTGATGCGGCGCGGGAACTGACGGGTGTCGCGCTGGAACCAGGACAGCACCGCGTCGGCGATGATGACCCAGATGAGCACGTCCAGGAGCTTGATGACCAGGTAGACCATGCGGTCTGCAACCCCTTGGCTAGAACTCGTATGCCATGCGGGACTGGATGGTCCACGCCTTGCCTTCCTCG
>Ga0114932_10002198_pt1 | contig 20926 bp, 17 predicted proteins | sample 2SBtaG_2_FD_87286 | JGI IMG/M metagenome (GOLD analysis project Ga0114932, IMG submission 87286) | Deep subsurface microbial communities from Kolumbo volcano to uncover new lineages of life (NeLLi) - 2SBTROV12_ACTIVE470 metaG | ecosystem: Environmental > Aquatic > Marine > Volcanic ... | reverse complement strand
CCCCATGCTGGTATAAACCGAAAACCACCCATCAGTCGATCAGGGCTGGACGTGAACAACCTGTTGAGACTCCACATCTAGAGCGCTAGACGACCAGACGGCTGGACGACAGGACGTCTGGATGACCAGACAACCAGACGGTTGGCCGCGTGATCCCTTGATTGCCGCACGCGCCGATGCGCGGGATTGTCCTCGGGCCCTGAGACAATGCCGATTTTCAGCGACGGGTCCGGCCAGTTGCCAGCCCCGACTCGCTCCCATGATCGGTGTTGGAAATCCTAAGCCTGAATCTGTGCCAGCAGGGTTTGCGCGGTGGTCAGATCACAGACGCCGCGTTCGGTTTCCAGATTGACGGCCCGGATCACGCCATCATCGGCAAACAGCGAAAACCGCTTGCAGCGATTGATGAACCCGACGGCGGGTGCGCTGAATTGCAGCCCCATTGCGATCGTAAAGGCGGCGTCGGCATCGGCCAGCAAATCCACGCCCGCCTTGCCGGCGCCGGTGGCCGCGTCCCAGGCCTGGATCACCCACGGGTCATTCACGGAAACGCAAACCACGTGGTTGACGCCCTTTTCGCGAAAATCTCCCGCCGCGCCCACGAACCCCGGCAGATGCTGAGTGCTGCATGTACGGGTGAATGCGCCCGGCAGACCGAAAAGGACCAGCTTTTTCCCTGCGCTCAGCGATCGGAGCGCAACCTGCCCGACGTCGCCATCGACGATCCGACAGAAGTTCGCGTCGGGCAGGTTTTGGCCGATGACAAGGGGCATAAAGGTCTCTTTTCGCGTTGCGGTCTGCGAAAGGGAAATTATACGTTCGTGGTGAAAAGTGAAATGGCGAAATGCGCGGGGGATCATGTCTCATATCGTTGTCGTCGGAGCGGGGCAGGCCGGGGCGTCGCTGGTGGCCCGGTTGAGGGCGCGGGAGTTTGACGGCGACATCACCCTGATCGGTGCCGAGCCGGTGCCGCCCTATCAGCGCCCGCCACTTTCCAAGAAGTACCTGCTTGGCGAAATGGAGGTCGAACGGCTTTATCTGCGCCCGCGACGCTTTTATGCCGACCAGCACATCGAATTGTTGCTGGGGGACGCGGTATCGGCGATCGACCCGGTCGGAAAAACCGTTTCGCTGGGCGAAAGGGTGCTGCAATACGATCAACTTGCATTGACCACCGGTTCGGTGCCGCGTCTTCTGCCCGCCGCCGTCGGCGGCGATCTGGCCGGTGTTTTCGCGGTGCGCAACCTTGCCGATGTCGATGCGATGACGCCGGAATTTGCCACCGGCAAACGCGTTCTGATCATCGGCGGCGGGTATATCGGGCTTGAGGCTGCGGCGGTTGCCGCCAGGCGCGGACTGAAGGTGACCCTGATCGAAATGGCCGACCGGATATTGCAGCGGGTCGCGGCGCCGGAAACCTCGGACTTTTTTCGCGATCTTCATCGCGGGCATGATGTGGATATTCGCGAGGGTATCGGGCTTGACCGGCTGGTTGGCGACGGACGGGTTCGTCGCGCCGAATTGTCGGACGGCAGCGTACTGGACATCGATTTTGCCATTGCCGGTGTCGGGGTCGCGCCCGACACCCGGCTGGCGGAAATGGCCGGGATCGAGGTCGAAAACGGCATCCGAACCGATGAATTCGGCCACACCAGCGCCGACGATGTCTGGGCCGCCGGGGATTGCGCGTCGTTTCCCTGGCGCGGCAACCGAATTCGGCTGGAATCGGTGCCCAACGCGATCGACCATGGCGAACTGGTCGCCGGGAACATGCTTGGTGCGGCAAGACCCTATATTGCGCGGCCATGGTTCTGGTCAGATCAATACGACATCAAATTGCAAATCGCCGGTCTGAATACCGGTTTTGACAATATCGTCGCGCGCGCCGGCGAGGGCTCGGTCAGTTTCTGGTATTATCGAAAGGACGCGCTGCTGGCGGTCGATGCGATGAACGATCCGCGCGCCTACATGATCGGCAAGCGCTTGATCGAGGCGGGAAAATCACCACCAAAGAACGTTGTTGCCGACCCGGATGCGGACCTGAAATTCTTGTTGAAGGTCTGATCTTGCGGATCATCGGAGGGAAATTCAAAGGGTTGCGGTTGGCCTCGGTCGGCAGAGGCGACGCGGCGGCGCATCTGCGTCCGACCTCGGACCGGGTGCGGGAAAACATCTTCAATATTTTGCTGGGCGGCGCGTATGAAGACCCGGTGAGCGGGGCAAATGTGCTGGATATGTTTGCCGGCACCGGCGCGATGGGGCTGGAGGCGCTTAGCCGGGGCGCCGGGCGCGTGACGTTCATGGACAACGGCGGGCCGGCGCTGGATCTGATCCGACGAAACATCGGCCTGTGCGCCGTGCGGCCCTGTTGCGACGTGGTGCGCCGCGACGCAACGAGGCCGCACCGGACCGGGGGCGGGCCGTTTGATCTGATTTTTCTGGACCCGCCGTATGGCAAGGCAATGGGCGCGCGCGCGCTTGAGGTCGCGCGCGACGCGGATATTCTTGCGCCGGGCGCGATCATTGTTCTGGAAGAGGGTGCTGTACAGCCTGTAATGCCGGGATTTGGCAGCCTCGACCAACGGAAATATGGCGGTACGATTGTTCATATCCTGAGATTTGGGAGCCAAGCTCGCGTGGTCCCCACAACGGGCGGCCACACCGTTTAAAGCTGGCGCTCTGGCGGGTCTTCCGCCCAGGCCGACCGATGCGCGTTTCGATCGTGTTGGCGGACAACGATTTACAGAATAATTGCAAATAAACCAACGGCTTGACCTGAATTACATCCGGAAAACCAGTTTACCGGATTACTGGTAGACCGGTTTACCGGTACACCGGATATCTGGTTTACTGGTTTACTGGTTTACTGGTTTACTGATCCACTGGATATCTGGTCTAGCGGTTTACCGGTCCATTGGTCCACCGGTCCGACGGGGCCATCGATCCAACGGGGCTACCGGTCCACCGACCCCCCCCATCCCGCGGACGAACGGGTCTATCGGCGGGCCGGTTTTCCGGGCGAACCGGTCCGACAGCGAAACGGTCCGCCGGATGATCGCTCTGCCAGACGGCCGGCCCGTCGTCCGGCCAATCCGGCAAACCATCGAACCACCGGTCCCGCGACATTCCAGCGGGACAACCATCGAATTCCGGCCACCCACCGGCTTGTTCACGATTTGGTAATGTGTGACTGTCAAGCCATCGAGCAACGCTTTCAGCGGGCAGCAAATGACCCCCGAAACCACACTTCTGAAATCCGTCTTCGGGTTTGACCAGTTTCGCCCGGGGCAGCGCGAAATTGTTGCCGCGGTCAGTGCCGGGGAAAATACACTTGCAATCATGCCGACTGGTGGCGGAAAATCCCTGTGTTTTCAACTGCCTGCACTAATGAACGAAGGGCTGACGCTGGTAATTTCCCCGCTGATTGCCCTGATGCGCGATCAGGTGCGGGCGCTGCAGGGGGCGGGCGTTGTCGCGGGCTCGCTTTCCAGCGGCAACACCGAGTCCGAGACCGAATCCGTGTGGGCCGCGCTTTCGGATAACAGTCTGAAACTGCTTTACATCGCCCCAGAAAGGCTGGCCAATCCGGCTACCTTGCGCCTGTTGAAAAAAGCCTCGGTTTCGATGATCGCGGTCGACGAGGCGCATTGCGTCAGCCAATGGGGCCACGATTTCCGCCCGGATTATCTGCGGATCGGCGAATTGCGCGAAATGCTGGGGGTGCCGCTTGCGGCGTTTACCGCAACCGCCGATCCCGAAACCCGGGACGAGATCGTCCAGCGGCTGTTTGGCGGCACAAGACCTTCGATCTTTCTGCGCGGCTTTGACCGTCCGAACATCCGGCTCGAATTTCGGGCGAAAAACAAACCTCGCCAGCAATTGCTGGCCTTTGCCGCGGCGCGGACCGGACAATCCGGCATCGTTTATTGCGGCACCCGGGCGCGTACGGAAACGCTGGCCGCGGCGCTGGCCACCGAGGGGCATAGCGCGATTGCCTATCACGCCGGCATGGATGCTGCAGCGCGACGGGTTGCCGAAACCAGGTTTTCGCGCGACGACGGTTTGATCGTGGTGGCGACCGTGGCATTCGGCATGGGGGTCGACAAACCGGATATCCGCTGGGTGGCGCACGCCGATCTGCCGAAATCCATCGAGTCCTATTATCAGGAAATCGGCCGATCCGGTCGCGACGGCGCACCAGCAGACACCCTGACACTTTATGGTGCCGACGACATCCGCCTCCGCCGCGCTCAGATCGACGAAGGAATGGCGCCGCCCGAGCGAAAATCGGCGGATCATGCCCGGTTCAATGCCTTGCTGGGGCTGGCCGAGGCGCAGGAATGTCGGCGAAAATTGTTGCTGGCCTATTTCGGCGAGACGTCAGCACCGTGCGGCAACTGCGATCTGTGCAGCGATCCTCCGAAAGTTTTTGACGGAACCGAAATGGTGCGCATGGCGCTATCGGCGATCCTGCGCACCGGCGGGTTTTTTGGCGCGGGCCATGTGATCGACGTGCTGCGCGGCAACACGACGGCAAAGGTCAGGCAGCGCGGGCACGATCGTCTGCCAACGTTTGGGGTCGGGGCGGAATTCAGCCAGGGCATGTGGCAGTCCGTGCTTCGCCAGATGATGGGCTTTGATCTGATCCGCCCGAACGCGGCCCGCTTTGGAGCTTTGGGCCTGACGGCGAACGCCCGCCCGGTCCTGCGCGGCGAGGTCTTGATCGACCTGAGGCGGGATACGTTTACCGCTGCCGCGACGCGACCGCACCAGATCGCCAGATCCCTGGTCAACGAGGAAGACGAGGGCATGCTTGCGGCGCTGAAAGCCAAGCGCCGCGAACTCGCAGAGGCCGCGCGCGCACCCGCCTATGTCATTTTCCCCGACCGTACCCTGATTGAAATGGCGACCCGGCGCCCGGCGACGCTGGATGCGTTTTCCGCGCTGAACGGCGTCGGGGCCAAGAAGCTGGAAAAGTTCGGCAAGACGTTTCTGGAGGTCATCAACCATGAAATCTTGCCCGATCAGCATCCCGCGCGGCGAAAGCTGGCCGCGAGCGGCGGCGGCGAAGTATTCGATCGTCTGAATTCAGCCCAGATCGATCTTGCGCGTGGGGCGGACGGGGCCGGCAAACCGATGCGCTGTCCGGCGGCTGCGCTGGCGAAGCTTGCGCGGAACCCACCCACGGATATCGACGGCATTAACCGGATATTGGGCGCAGCGATGGCAGAACGATTTGGCGAACGCTTTCTGGAAATTTTGCACGACGCGTGAATATCGTGTAAACGCGTTGCCGGGGGCGTCGAATCTGCAAAGGCGCGACAATGTTCAAAGGCGTAATCCCCATGATATTCGGGCTGGCTCTGGCCGGTGGTCTGTCACAATTTCCTGAATTCGCACAACAATACTCCCAGCGCGTTGCCGGCGCCTATTTCGAGGTTCGCGATGTCGCCGAAAGGTTCCGCGTGGACGCCGCCGCGAACGGGAAAACCACGACCGAAGCGATTGCCGCCTACCAGACCAGCGACAATGCGTTTTTCCGGGATCGCGGCACCAGCATGAAAACCGTTCTGGCCCGCGAAATCCATTTGCAGGATCACTATGCCGCGCTGACCAACGGTGACGGGTTCGAACAGCTTGTGGTTTTCGCCACCGGGCGCGACAATGAAATCGCGATGGACACGCTGGGCATATTCAAGCCCGCGATCCCGTTGACATTCACCGGATTTGCACATGCGGCGCTTGGGTTCCTGTTCGGTTACGGATTGTTGCGGTTTCCGGTGCGGATCCGGCGGCGGCGCGCACCGAAATCGGCCTGAACCCGGTGGATTGAAACCCGGGCCCCGATCCACTGCGATTTTGCTTTATGGAGCAATCCATACCGCCGTCCCGACCAACCGAACCACATCAAGTGGCGGGTATCGTCCAAAAATCTGACTCGCAAGACCAGCCGATTGCGCGGGATCGTGGGCGCAGGCCCGCCGTGCATCATTGGACCGTCCCCGGGACGGCAATAGGCCAAGAAAGGCGCGACCTGCTGGGCTCGCGCGGGCTTTCCCGGGATAAAGTGGCCGTCACCTGCACCTGATCACCGCACCTTGGCCCGTCGATACGTCGCGTTCGATCCATCTGGCCGAATCACGCTTGGCAATCCCCCGGTCATCGTGTCAGAAACGCCGGTGATGACTGCCCAGCTCGACTTTCATACCATCCACGAGGTTTTTCGGCGTTTTCAGGCCAGCGAACCGGAGCCCAGGGGTGAATTGGCGCATGTGAATGCCTATACGCTGGTGGTTGCCGTGGCGCTGTCGGCGCAGGCGACCGATGTTGGTGTCAACAAGGCGACGCGGGCGCTGTTTGCCGTCGCCGACACGCCTCGGAAAATGCTGGAACTTGGGCTTGACCGCGTGACCGACCACATCAAATCCATCGGTCTTTTTCGCAACAAGGCCAAAAACGTCATCCGACTGAGCGAAATTCTGGTCGCGGATTATGGCGGCGAGGTTCCGTCGTCGCGCGCGGCCCTTGAAAGCCTGCCGGGCGTCGGGCGCAAGACCGCCAATGTGGTGCTGAACATGTGGTTCGATCAGCCGACACAGGCGGTGGATACCCACATATTCCGCTTTGGCAACCGGACGGGCGTGGCGGTGGGCAAGGATGTTCTGGCCGTCGAACGCGCCATCGAAGATCACGTCCCGGCCGAATTCCAACGCCACGCGCACCACTGGATGATCCTGCACGGACGGTATGTCTGCAAGGCCCGAAAACCGGTCTGTACCAATTGCATCATTGCGGATCTCTGCCGCTCCGAGGACAAGATATCATGAAAAAGAAGTATCAGGTTGTCGGGATCGGCAATGCGATGGTCGATGTGCTGAGCCATGTTCGCGACGAATTCCTGACCGCGAACGGTGTCGAGAAAGGCATCATGCAACTGATCGATACCGGGCGCGCGGCGGAATTATACGGCAAGATGGGCGCGGCGCTGGAAATCTCGGGCGGCTCGGCGGCCAACACCATTGCCGGGGTCGCGGCGCTGGGCGGACGGACGGCCTATGTCGGCAAGGTCAGGAACGACCAGCTTGGCGCGATATTTTCGCACGACATCCGCGCCCAGGGCGCCGATTACGAGACGCCGCTTGCGCCTGCGGACGATGCCGCGCAAACCGGGCGCTGCATGGTGCTGGTCACGCCGGATGGCGAAAGGTCGATGAACACCTATCTGGGGGTCTCCGAATTTCTGGGGCCCGACGATATCGACGACCGGATGATGGCCGCAACCGAATGGATATATCTGGAAGGCTATCGATTTGACGGCCCGCAAAGCCACGAGGCATTTGCGCGTGCAATCGCCGCCTGCAAGGACGGCGGCGGGCGGGTTTCGCTGACGCTGAGCGATCCGTTCTGCGTTGAACGCCACCGCGACGCCTTTCGCAAAATGATTCGCGATCATGTGGACCTGTTGTTTTGCAATACGCACGAAATGCTGGCGATGTATGGCGGGGTGGACGTACCGGCGGCGATGCGACTGGCGGCACAAGAGCTTGAAATCGTGGTCTGCACCGCCTCGGAGGATGGCGCTTATGTGTTGGCCGGGGGAAATCTGGAACATGCGCATGCGGTGCCGACCGAAATCGTGGATGCCACCGGCGCGGGTGACTTGTTTGCGTCGGGGTTCCTGTTCGGCCTGACTTCGGGTTTTGACATGCTGACGTGCGCCCGTCTGGGGTGCGTCGCTGCCGCCGAGGTGATCAGCCATATCGGCGCGCGACCCGAGGCCGATCTGACCGCATTGTTCCGCGAACACCGGCTGGTCGACTGACCCGCCGGCAACGCTTGTCGAACGTTTGCTTGCAAGGCCCCGGGGCGACAGCCCGGATTGGCGAATCCGGGCGCGGTGGACGGGCCGTCTATCACTAGAGCGTGTTTCGCGGAGACCGGGGTCATACCAATGGACCCAGGGACCGACCTTTCTTTGTCGAAGGGTTTAGGCATTGGGCGGCCCTCATCCCCGACAACCACGGAGCCGCGCACCGACGGGCTGCGGTCCGGTGAACGGACGCGAGTTTCGGGCACGTGATCCCGGCAAAACCTGCGCGACCCCAAATTAGGCCGCGCCCGCATCGGTAGATCGCCGTGCCAGGGCGGGGGGCCAGTGAGGCGCGGCGGGCTGGCGCCCTTGTTCCCGCGCAATCGGTTCGGGTTGAGCGTCTCACTTTAGGCCGATCCCCGCCACGCGATGTGGTACCGTCATTCGAGCCGGCGGTATTAGTAAGAAATATCAGTTACTTACGATGATATCCACTCGTCTAACCGACTAGACGACCAGTCGGCCAGACGACCGGTCGGCCAGACGGCCAGACAAGCAGACGGCCAGACAACCAGACCCGTATTTCGCGTGACGGGGCACCTTGGCCCCGCAGGTGGCTTGCGGCGGGTAACCGGTGCTTCGGCAATCCGGTGCCGGTCTAAAAATCCGAAGCCATGCCCTTTCGCTCCCAATCGCCGAAACGCGTGGGTTCTGGGCCGTCGCGCCCGCCAAGCTCGGTCGCAAGTTGCCGTTCCTCGGCCTGTTGCCGTCTCTTGCGGGCTTCGGCCAGCGCCCGGTGGGCGGCGGCGGAAAGATCGGGGTCGGGTTCGGGCATTGGCGCGGCTCTGGCTTGCTGTGGCTGCGTTGTTGATATACGCGGCGGCGCATGTTGGGCAAGAAAGGAAAACCATTGTCGGGCAAGGTCATCGCCGCGCGGTTGGCGGCAACGCAATTGTTGCACGGGGTATTGTTCGACAAAAAGCTGCTGTCGAACCTTCTGGCGCTTGAAACCGGTCCACTGGAACGTCTGAGCGGGCCGGACCGTGCGCGTGCGCAGTCGCTCGTCACCGGGGTTCTGCGGCATCTGGGGCGGATCGACGCGGTGTTGGCGGCATTCATGGAACGCCCGCCACCTCCGAAGGTCATGCAGACGCTGCGGCTGGTCACCTGGGAACTGCTTGGCGAAGGTACGGCCGCGCATGGTGCCGTCAACGCCGCCGTGGAAATCGTTCGCGGTTCACGCAAGGCCGGGCATCTGGCGGGTCTGGTCAATGCGGTGGCGCGAAAGGTGGCAAGTGAGGGGCCGGCGATCTGGCAGAATCAGGCCCCGCAATCGCTGCCAAGCTGGCTGGCGCGTCCGATCGCCAAGAATTTCGGCCCGCAATCCCTTGCCCCCATCGAGGCTGCCCATCAGGCCGGGGCCGCCATAGATATTTCGCTGAAGAACCCATCCCGCGCGCCTGAATTCGAGCGCGCGTTGAACGCCGCGCGCCTGCCCAACGGCAGTCTGCGCCTGTCCGGCAGGCCACAGGTTTCGCACCTGCCGGGTTATGCCGAAGGCGATTGGTGGATACAGGATGCCGCTGCGTCGATGCCTGCGGGTCTGCTGGGTCCCGTCAAGGGGTTGCGCGTTCTTGATCTGTGCGCGGCACCGGGTGGCAAGACGATGCAACTGGCGGCTTGCGGTGCCGAGGTTACCGCGCTCGATGTTTCGGCGGCGCGGCTGGGCCGGTTGCGGGAAAACCTCGACCGGACCGGGTTGCAGGCGCAGGTGATCGTTGCGGATGCCCTGAATTGGCGGGTCGGGCGATTGTTCGACGCGGTCCTTCTGGACGCGCCGTGTTCAGGAACCGGAACCATCCGCCGCCACCCCGACCTGCCGGTCGTCAAGGCGGGGATGGATATGGCGGACCTTTTTGAATTGCAGGCGGGGCTGATCGATGCGGCGTTCGGTTTTCTGAAACCCGGCGGTCGGCTGGTATATTGCACCTGTTCGCTGCTGCCGCGCGAAGGCGAGGTTCAGCTCAGCGCCGCGCTGGGGCGTTTGCCGGGTGCTTCGGTCGCAGCGCCCGTGCCGGCGGTCCCACCGGGCGTCGAGGAAAAATGGCGTACCAGCGAAGGCGGGTGGCGGCTGCGCCCCGACTACTGGCCCGACCTTGGTGGCATGGACGGATTTTACATGGCGCTGCTGGAAAAAGCCGCACCCGCGCAATGACCGGGTGACAGGCGCGGCGCTGAACTTTATGCTGATCCGGACGCACACTCAGGAACCGCTTGGCCGAAATGAACGACGCGAAACTCGCCCGATCAACGTTTGCGGCGCGGCTGGCGCTGGCCCGCGACCAGGCGCTGGACCGGTTTTTCGCGCGGCTCAGCGGATTTGGCCGCCCGGTCACCGCATTCGTGTCCCAGCCCGAACCCAAAACCATCGGATCCTATGCGCGCGGCCACCAGTTGATGGCAGGGAATTTCCGCTTCGCAGGCGATCTGATCGAGGCACCGGCGGTTTCGATCTGGCAGATCGAGAACCCGTCGGCGATGTTTTCCGCGCAGCTTCACGGATTTGCCTGGCTGGACGACCTTGCCGCCGTCGGTAACGCCGACGCGCGGGATCTGGCCCAGAAATGGCTGATCGAATGGTGCGATCTGTATGGGCGCGGTCTGGGCGACGGCTGGGTTCCGGAATTGGCGGGCAGACGGATCATCCGATGGATCAATCACGCGCTGTTTCTGCTTCAAGGGCTGGAAAACACCCAGTCGCACCGGTTTTTCCGCAATCTGGCGCGACAAACCGTGTTTTTGCGGCGTCGCTGGCATTCGGCACCTGCCGGGTTGCCAAGGTTTGAATCACTGACGGGCCTGATCTATGCCGGTCTGGCGCTTGAAGGGTCGGGGCATCTCGTGGCACCTGCAACCCGTGCCATGGCATTGGAATGCGACCATCGCATCGATGCCGAGGGGGGCATTCCCTCGCGCAATCCCGAGGAACTGACCGAGACGTTTACCCTGCTCAACTGGGCGGCATCGGCCCTGAGCGAGGACGGCAGGATGCCCCGGCGCGAACATCTGCTGGCCATCGAACGCATCGCGCCGACGCTGCGCGCGCTGCGGCATTCCGACGGCGCGCTGGCGCGGTTTCACGGCGGCGGGCGCGGGGCCGAGGGGCGGCTGGATCAGGCGCTGGCGGCCTCGGGTGTTCGGGCGACGGCAACGACCGGTCTGGCAATGGGATACGGGCGGTTGTCGGCAGGGCGCACCAGCATCATCGTTGATGCCAGCGCACCGCCCAAGGGCGCACATTCGTTCAACGCACATGCCAGCACGCTGGCATTCGAGCTGACATCGGGGCGTCGGCCGGTCATCGTCAACTGCGGCTCGGGCGCGGGTTTCGGGCACGAGTGGCGCCGCGCCGCCCGAACCACGCCGTCGCATTCCACGTTGGCGATTTCCGGCGTTTCCTCGGCCCGGTTTGCCGACGGCGATGCGGCGGACGACATGCTGCTGGACGCGCCGCGCGATGTGCGGGTCCAGCAGTCTGCCGGGCTGGACGGCACAACCCTGATGGCCACCCATGACGGGTACAGCCAATCCCACGGGCTGTTGCATGTGCGGCGGCTGGACCTCAGTCTGGATGGCCGCAGCCTGGTGGGCGAGGACACGCTTGGCGCCCTTTCCGACACCGACCGCATCAAATTCGAAGCATTGATCAACCAGACCGGGCAAAGCGGCGTCGGATTTGAAATCCGGTTTCATGTGCATCCCGACGTCGAAGCGACGCTCGATCTTGGCGGTTCGGCGGTATCCCTGGTTTTGAAAAGCGGCGAAGTCTGGGTTTTCCGCCACACCGGAACGAGCAAAATTTCCGTGGAAACAAGCATTTACCTGGAGGCCGGTCGCCTGAAACCCCGCGCGACAAAACAGATCGTTTTATCGGACCGGGTTATGGATTATTCGAACCGCGTCGGTTGGAGCCTTTCCCGCGTCCAGGAGGGCAATCGCCACATCCGCGATCTGGCCGAAGGCGACCCGCTGGCGTTGAACTGACGAAAAGGAAGACGGTACATGCCGACCGATCTGGTGCCGGTGCGCCGCGCGCTGATATCCGTGACCGACAAGACCGGACTGCCCGGGCTTGCGGGCGCACTGGCCGGCAGGGGCGTGGAAATCCTGTCGACCGGTGGCAGCGCCCGCGCCATCCGCGCGGCGGGCATCGCAGTGACCGACGTCGCGGAGATCACCAAATTCCCCGAAATGATGGACGGGCGTGTGAAAACGCTGCATCCGGCGGTGCATGGCGGCCTGTTGGCGCTTCGTGACAAGCCCGAACATCTGGCGGCGATGGAACAGCATCAGATCGGCGCGATCGACCTGTTGGTGGTCAATCTCTATGCGTTCGAGGAAACCGTGCGGCAGGGGGCCGGTTATCAAAGCGCGGTGGAGAACATCGACATCGGCGGCCCGGCCATGATCCGCGCGGCGGCCAAGAACCACGAATTTGTCAGCGTCGTGGTCGATACCGGCGACTATGGCGCGTTGCTTGACGAACTGCGCGAAAATGATGGTGCGACGACCTATGGGTTTCGCCAGCAACTTGCGCTGACGGCCTATTCCCGGACGGCCGCCTATGACGCGGCGGTCTCCGGTTGGCTGGCGGAGGCGCTGGACCAGCAGGCACCACGCCGCCGCGCGATGGCGGGTGACCTGGCCGAAACCTTGCGTTACGGCGAAAACCCGCATCAGAACGCGGCCTTTTACCGGGGCGGTCCCGCGCGAATTGGCGTGGCCACGTCGCATCAGTGGCAGGGCAAGGCGCTATCGTACAACAACATCAACGACACGGATGCCGCGCTGGAACTGGTGGCCGAGTTCGACCCGGCAGACGGCCCGGCTGTCGCGATCATCAAGCACGCCAACCCCTGCGGCGTGGCGCGCGGCGAGTCCCTGCTTGCGGCATACGCGCTGGCGCAGAAATGCGACCCGGTGTCGGCGTTTGGCGGTATTGTCGCGCTCAACGGTACGCTGGACGCGGATACGGCCGGCGAAATTTCGGGGATTTTCACCGAGGTCGTCATCGCCCCCGACGTGACCGACGCGGCGAAGGCCGTTTTCGCGGCGAAAAAGAACCTGCGATTGCTGACCAGCGGCGGGCTTGCCGATGTGGCCGCCCCCGGACCGGTCTGGCGTCAGGTCGCCGGTGGCTTTCTGGTTCAGGACCGGGATAACGGCACGATCACGGCAGCGCAGTTGAAAACCGTCACCAGGCGCAGTCCGACCGACCGCGAACTGTCCGATCTGCTGTTTGCCTGGCGTGTCGCGAAACATGTGAAATCGAACGCGATCGTCTATGTGAAGGATCTTGCGACGGTCGGGATCGGCGCCGGGCAGATGAGCCGGGTGGACAGCGCGCGGATCGCGGCGCGCAAGGCAATCGACATGGCCGAAACGCTGGGACTGGATCGCCCGTTGACCCACGGTTCGGTCGTTGCGTCGGACGCGTTCTTTCCCTTCGCCGATGGCCTGATGGCGGCGGCCGAGGCCGGGGCGACAGCGGTGATTCAACCCGGCGGTTCAATGCGCGATGACGAGGTGATCGCCGCCGCCGATGCGGCGGGTCTGGCGATGGTCTTTACCGGAATGCGACATTTCCGGCACTAATGCAGAAATTGTTTGGGAGGCGACGTGAGGCGGGTTTTGTGGATTTCAGCGCTGGTCTTGCTGTTGGACCAGTTGTCCAAGCGTGCGGTTGTCGAGTGGCTGGACCTGAAGACTGTCGGGCTGATCGAGGTTCTGCCGCCCTATCTCAATTTCCACATGGCTTGGAATCGGGGGGTGAATTTCGGCCTGTTTGCCAATGACGCCGCCGTGATGCGCTGGGCATTGGTCGGGCTTGCGGTGGTAATTGCGCTATGGCTGCTGAATTGGGGCCGCAGCATGAACAATCGCCTTGGCCAGACTTTTGCTGGGCTGGTCATCGGCGGTGCCATGGGCAACGCGCTGGATCGGTTGATGTACGGTGCCGTCGCGGACTTTCTGAACATGTCCTGTTGTGGCCTCGACAACCCTTTTGCGTTCAATATCGCGGATGTGTCGATCTTTCTGGGTGCTTTCGGGCTTGTCCTGATATCCAATAAACTGGACAAGAAAGGATGACGCGGGCAGGATTCTGCGCTAAACCCCGAATCCGAAGATGCCGGAGGAATGAATGGTCAAGGTGCGCTCAATTTTGCTGCTGGCAATCGCCGCATCATTCGGTCTGACGGCCTGCGCGCCGAAAGCCGGCGGGCTGATGAATTTGCGGGCTTCGGGTTCGGGTCCCGACGAATTCACGATCCTGCCGACCAAGCCGCTGACCCAACCGAAAAGTTATTCCGAACTGCCGGCACCGACCCCTGGCGGAACCAACGCGGTGGAACCGACACCGCGACAGGACGCCGTGGCGGCGCTGGGCGGAAATCCGAAATACATGACCCGGTCGGGCATTCCGCGATCCGATCAGGGCATGATCAGCGCTGCGGCACGCTATGGGGTTTCAAGCGATATCCGTGGTGTCCTGGCCCAGGAGGATCTGGAGTTTCGTGGCAAACACCGCGGCAAGTTGCTGGAGCGCGTTTTCGGAAACACCGTCTATTTCAGCGCCTACAGGAAACAGACGCTGGATCGGTATGCCGAACTGCGCCGGTTGCGCAGGCTCGGAATTCGTACACCGGCCGCCCCGCCCAAGGGCGAATAGCCGCCGCCGCGCCACGAAATTCAGGTATCGCACATCCGGTCACATGTTCGTAGATCATGCTTGCGCGCAAATCCTGCGGATATAGGTTTGAGCGCAAACGAGTATCACACGAGGCATTTCATGCAGCGATTATTGTTCATTGCCATCCTGATCGTTTTCACGCCATTGCTTGGGCACGCGGATGAAACGGTCACTACGTTCACATTGCCCAACGGCATGGATGCGGTGGTGATCGAGGATCACCGGGCGCCGGTCGTGACCCATATGGTCTGGTATCGGATCGGTGCGGCGGACGAGGTTCCCGGAAAATCGGGCATCGCGCATTTGCTGGAACATCTGATGTTCAAGGGCACGCGACGCATGAAAAGCGGCGAATTTTCCGCGATCGTCGCAGCCAATGGCGGATCCGAAAACGCGTTCACGTCCTTTGATTACACCGGTTACTGGCAACGGGTCGCGTCGGACCGGCTGGAATTGATGATGAAGATGGAATCCGACCGGATGCGGGGCCTTGTTCTCAGCGACGAGGATGTCGAAACCGAACGCGCCGTGGTTCTGGAGGAACGCAATTCGCGCACCGACAACAACCCCGGGGCCCTGTTCAGCGAACAAAGAATGGCGGCGCTGTATCTGAACCATCCGTACGGGGTGCCGGTCATTGGCTGGAAACATGAAATTCAGGGGCTGACGCGCGAGGATGCGCTGGCGTGGTACGAAAAATATTATGCCCCCAACAACGCGGTCCTGATCGTCGCGGGCGATGTGGACCCCAAAGAGGTTCAGCGGCTGGCCAGGCGGTATTACGGCCGGTTGCGCCCGTCGCGTGATCTGGTGGCGCGGCACCGCCCCGAAGAACCGCCGCAAATCTCGCCGCGCCGGTTGCAATTCGTCGACAAACGCGTTGCGCAACCCTACGTGATCCGCACCTACCTCGCGCCCGAGCGGAATTCGGGCGATCAGGAACAGGCGGCCGCTTTGTCCATGCTGGCCGAGCTTTTGGGGGGCAGCGGTCTGACCTCGGTTCTGGGGCAGGAATTGCAGGTCCAACAGCAGATCGCGCTGCATGTGTCGGCATTCTATGACGGCATGGCGCTGGACAAGTCCGGGTTCGGGATGGTCGTCGTTCCGGTCGAGGGCGTGTCATTGCAGGCAGCCGAAGCGGCGCTTGACGCTGTCCTGGCGAAGTTTGTTGAAACCGGGGTCGATGAATCCCACCTGGCGCGGGTCAAATCACAGATCAGGGCGGCGGAAATTTACGAGCGTGACGACATTCAGGGCCGCGCACGCGGCTATGGCGAGGCGCTGACCCAGGGTCTGACCATCGAAGATGCCGATGCCTGGCCCGCCATCCTGCAATCCGTGACCGCCGACGATATTCTGGCGGCGGCAAAAATGGTTCTGGACCCGCGAAAATCGGTCACCGGCTGGCTGATGCGCGACACGGTGGAGGTCACACAATGATCCGGTTTCTGGTCGTCATTTCGCTGATCGTTTCGTTCGGGATGCCGGCGCGGGCCGGTCTTGATATTCAGACTGTCCAATCGCCGGGTGGAATCAAGGCCTGGTTGGTGGAAGAGCACTCGATCCCGTTCATCGCGCTGGAAATCCGGTTCAGGGGCGGAACCTCGATGGATATGCCGGGCAAGCGCGGGTCGGTTTACATGATGTCCGGGCTTTTGGAAGAGGGTGCCGGTGATCTGGATGCCGGCGAGTTTCTGCGCGCACGCGAATCGCTGGCGGCGGACTTTGGCTTTGACGCCCATGGTGATGCGATCAGCGTTTCGGCGACCTTCCTGCGCGAAAACCGCGATCAGGCGCTGGAATTGTTGCGCAAGGCCATCCAGGAACCGCGGTTCGATCCGGTTGCGGTCGACCGGGTGCGCGCGCAGGTGATTTCGATCATCGCGGGCGATCAGAAAGATCCCCACGAAATCGCGGCCAACGCCTTTGACCGGCTTGCGTATGGCGATCATCCTTATGGCACCGCCTCGACCGGCACGACGAACAGTGTGAACCTGCTGGATCGTGACGACATGATCGTGGCGCATCAGAACACGATGGCCCGAGATCGGATGTATGTCTCTGCGGTCGGCGATATCTCGTCAGAGGAGCTGGGTCGGATTCTGGACGACCTTCTTGGCGGCCTGCCGGAATTCGGCGCGCCCATCCCCGGCCCGGCCAAGGTCGGCCTGACCGGGGGCGTCACCATCATCGACAATCCGACGCCGCAGTCCGTCGCCGTGTTTGGCCATGCCGGTATCCGTCGTGACGATGACGATTTCTTTGCCGCCTACGTGATGAATCAGGTATTCGGGGCCAGCGGTTTCACCTCGCGACTGAACGACGAAGTGCGGGAAAAACGCGGCCTTACCTACGGGATTTACACCTATCTTGCCACCTATGATCTGGCAGAGATGTATCTGGGCTCGGTCGCGTCGGCCAATGACCGCATCGCCGAAGCGATTGACGTCGTCCGGGCGGAATGGGTGAAACTGGCCGAAAACGGCGTCACCGAGCAAGAGCTGGACGCCGCCAAGAAATACCTGACCGGCGCCTATCCGCTGCGGTTTGACGGCAACGGGCGGATCGCCAGCATTCTGGTCAGCATGCAAATGGACGGCCTGCCCACCAGCTATGTCGACACCCGCAACGATCGGGTGAATGCGGTAACGCTGGAAGATGTGGCAAGGGTGGCAAAGCGGCTGATGGTTCCCGAGAATTTGCGCATTGTCGTGGTTGGCCAGCCCAAGGGGATCGAAGCGACCGATTGACTGGCGAAAACCGGTCGCGCGGTGGCATGTTGGGATGCGAATCGCCTCTGGGCATGCTATCCCTAGTGGAATGAACACCATTGCCCCCAAAATCAAGCGTCCCGTTCCGGTCATTCGACAATTGGATTCGGCCGCAATCAACCGCATCGCCGCGGGCGAGGTGGTGGAACGTCCGGCCTCGGCCGTCAAGGAACTGGTTGAAAATGCGCTGGATGCCGGGGCGACGCGCATCGAAGTCACTTGCGCGAATGCCGGGAAAAGCCTGATCCGCGTCACCGACGACGGCTGCGGCATTGAACCGGCGCAATTGCCGCTGGCGTTGGCGCGACATGCGACCTCGAAAATCGACGGCAGCGATCTATTGAATATCCACAGTTTCGGTTTTCGTGGCGAAGCGTTGCCGTCGTTGGGGGCGGTTGGCCGGTTGACGGTGACATCGCGGGCCGCGGGTTTCGACCCGGCCATGGTTCTGATTGATGGCGGCAATGCCGACCCGGTTCGCCCCGCGGCGCTGGGTCGGGGTACGGTGGTGGAGCTGCGCGACCTGTTCCGCGCGACGCCTGCCCGCCTGAAATTCCTGCGCAGCGACCGCGCCGAGATGCAGGCGATCCACGACGTCGTCAAGCGTCTGGCGATGGCCGAACCACGGGTCGGCATATCCCTGACCAGCATCGGGCCGGACGGCAAGGGCCGCGCCGTTTTTCGCGCCGATCCGCAAAAGGGCGATTTGCCGGCGGCAATGCAGGGGCGGCTGCGGCAGGTTCTGGGTGGCGAATTCTCGGAAAATGCGCTGGCGATCGATGCGACACGCGACGGGTTCAGCGTCACCGGCTATGCCGCGCTGCCGACCTTTTCGCGCGGGGCGGCGGTGGCGCAGTATCTGTTCGTCAACGGCCGCCCGGTCCGCGACAAATTGCTGAACGGCGCGTTGCGCGGGGCCTATGCCGATTTCCTGAGCCGGGACCGGCACCCGGTTGCCGCGCTTTATGTCGAATGCGCGCCGGAACTGGTCGATGTGAACGTCCACCCGGCCAAGGCCGAGGTCCGGTTCCGCGAGCCGGGCATCGTGCGCGGCCTGATCGTGTCGGCGTTGAAACACGCCCTGGCCGAGGCGGGTTTCCGGGCGTCGCGCACCGTTTCCACGGCAACGCTCGGGGCGTTTCGCCCCGGCGACGAGGCGGGCGATGCACTGCGGCAAACCACGCGGTTTGCGACGGCATACCGCCCCGCCCCGCCCGCGACCCCGGCGTTTCAGGAAACCCGCGCGGTCTTTGCCCGCGCCGAGCCACCGGAAACGGAGCCCGACGAAAACCACCCGCTGGGTGCGGCAAGGGCGCAATTGCACGAGAATTACATTCTTGCCCAGACCAACGACGGACTGGTCATCGTCGATCAGCACGCAGCGCATGAACGGCTGGTCTATGAAAAGCTGAAGGCACAGATGGAAGCCAATCGTGTAACATCACAGGCGCTGCTGATTCCGGAAATCGTGAATTTCAGCGCACCGGATTGCGACCGGCTGCTGGAATTGTCGGGCGAGCTCGGCCAACTGGGCCTTGTGATCGAACCTTTCGGCGGCACGGCGATTTGCGTTCGGGAGACACCGGCATTGCTGGGCACGATCAGCGCCACGGGCATCTTGCAGGACATCCTTGACGAGCTTGCCGATATGGGAACATCCCAAACCCTGCGCGAACGAATGAACGCGATTCTGAGCCGCATCGCCTGCCACGGGTCCGTGCGATCGGGTCGCCGCATGGGTGCTGTGGAAATGAACGCGCTGCTGCGCGAGATGGAGGCAACACCACATTCCGGCCAGTGCAATCACGGGCGGCCAACCTATGTGGAACTGAAGCTCGCCGACATCGAGCGGCTGTTCGGGCGGACATGATCGCCGCCGCCGCAAATCCGGTCGATCCGCTGATGATCGGCCTTGGCCTTGTCGCGCTGCTGCTGATCGCGCTGATCCTGATCGTACTGCGGTCGCGGCGCGGTGGACCGGCCAAAGACGACCCGATCCTGCACCAGATGACGCGACTTGGCGAAACGGTGCGAGAACTGGCGGATGGGCAAAAGCGGATGCAGGGGGGGCTGAGCACTGTCGCCGAAGCGCAGGCCGGGACGCAGGCGAAAATGATCCAGACCATGGAAACACGCCTGGCCGAAGTGCAGCAGGGTCTGAGCGAAAGCCTGCACGGAAGTTCTGTCAAAACCACCCGTTCGCTGACGGAATTGCAGGAGCGACTGGCCACCATCGACAAGGCGCAGACCAATATCGAGAAACTGTCTGGGGATGTGCTTGGCCTTCAGGACATTCTTTCCAACAAGCAGACGCGAGGTGCGTTCGGCGAAATCCAGCTCAACGATATTGTCAGCAAGGCGCTGCCGCCCGACGCCTATACGTTGCAGGCCAAGGTTGGCGACAACAAGCGCGCGGACTGCCTGATTCATCTGCCCAACCCGCCGGGACCGATCGTGATCGACAGCAAGTTCCCGCTGGAAGCCTACGAAGCCCTGCGCACCGCGCCCGACAAGACCCGGCAGGCCGAGGCCGCCCGTCAGATGCGAACCGCCGTGCGCCACCACATCAAATCGATTTCCGAAAAATACATCGTCGAAGGGGAAACCGCGGACGGGGCATTGATGTTCCTGCCGTCTGAGGCGGTCTATGCCGAATTGCACGCGAATTTTTCGGACGTCGTGCGCGAGGGTTTTGCGGCGCGGGTCTGGATCGTGTCACCGACGACCTGCATGGCGACACTGAACACCATGCGGGCGATCCTGAAAGACGCGCGCATGCGCGAACAGACCGGTGCCATCCGCCACGAATTGGGCGCGCTTTACAAGGATGTCGAAAGGCTGGGCGACCGGGTCGGCAATCTGGACCGCCATTTCGCGCAAGCGTCCAGGGATATCGAAGATATCAAGATCTCCGCGACCAAGGCCGGCAACCGGGCGCGCCGACTGGACAATTTCGACTTCGAGGAAATCGCGGACGCGCCGGCCGGCGATGTGGTCAAGCTGAACCCAAAATCCGACCCCGCACCGTGAGCGTTGGCTGTCCGCGGGCCGTCGGTAATTTTCACCTGTGACGGCGCAGTAAATATCCGGGCATTCGATTTGTGGATTGCCGATGTTGGAACCGCCAATCCGGGCACCGGCCACATAGATGGCCACGAAAATCCCAGCCGCCAGAGCAGAACCTCGTGGCTATTTCTTGGTCAAAAGCCCAACGGTCCTGTCCACATGCACCGTGATCCACTTTGCCGTGGCGGATTGTCGATAGAACAGGTGACGATAGAATATCGGGGCTGAAAACAGCAAGACCGTATGCATCGCGTCGACGTCTTTTGACAACTCACCCCGCCTGATCGCGCGGTTTATGATCTCGGTTTCGACGCTTGCGTGATATTCGGCGGCGGCTTGCTGGATTTCCGCCACGTCGGCATCCACTGCGGCGGCGGCCATAAGCTGAGCCACCATATTGCCCCAAGGGGTCTCACCAAGAGCATGCCCAAGATCAAGCATCGCCGAAAGCATGTCGTCGCGCAGATTGCCGGTGTCAGGCGCAGTTCTCTGAACGATTTGCCCGCGTAATGCCTCTTTGAGCAGTTT
>Ga0114932_10002197_pt1 | contig 20934 bp, 19 predicted proteins | sample 2SBtaG_2_FD_87286 | JGI IMG/M metagenome (GOLD analysis project Ga0114932, IMG submission 87286) | Deep subsurface microbial communities from Kolumbo volcano to uncover new lineages of life (NeLLi) - 2SBTROV12_ACTIVE470 metaG | ecosystem: Environmental > Aquatic > Marine > Volcanic ... | reverse complement strand
TTTGCAGGGATTAATTATTAAAGTAGAAGAATCTTATGGTCATTGTCCGCGAGCTTTCACATTCTCCAAGTTGTGGGATACTGAAACAATAGCTGTTAACCAAGCAGAAAGACCTATAGCTGACAGATCTACCCAATTTGTTTCATAATATTAAGAACGTTATTTTATCCTCGATATAACAGGAGGACATCTCCACGTGAGATGTCCTCCTGTTATATCGAGCTCTAACGAATGTTAGAATTACCTTTCAAATTGATAAGGATTTGACGGTGGACTCCATGCAATCTATTGAATTTAAGAAAACGACTCTTTCTAATGGATTAGACGTAATACTACACAAAGATACTGCGATTCCTGTTGTCGGGGTTAATGTTTGGTATCACGTAGGATCAAAAGATGAGGAACCTGGAAAAACAGGATTCGCGCATCTTTTTGAACACGTAATGTTCGAAGGATCAAAAAATCATAATGAAAGTCATTTTGATCCTTTGCAAAAAGTGGGTGCCACGTTAAACGGTTCGACTACTTCTGATAGGACCAATTATTGGGAGGATATTCCGAGCAATGCGTTAGAATTAGCTTTATGGCTGGAATCAGATCGTATGGGATTTCTCTTGGATGCCTTAGACCAAAAGCGTTTCGATATCCAAAGAGACGTAGTTAAGAATGAACGCCGCCAAAGTTACGAAAATCGCCCGTACGGAATGGCGAGTTGGAATATCCAAGGTGCCTTATTCCCTTTGCCTCACCCTTACCACTGGATGACTATAGGATCTCAAGAAGATCTTGATGCGGCTAGTCTAGATGATGTCAAAGATTTCTTCCGACGTTTTTACAATCCTAGTAATGCAAGTTTATCTATAGCAGGAGATATAGATTACGATCTAACACTAGACATGGTGGAGAAATATTTTGGCGATTTAGCTCCAGGAAATCCAGTCCAGAGATTTGGGCAATATACTTCTAGTTTGCCGGGTCGGATAGAATTAGAAATCAGCGATAATGTTACTCTTCCACGAGTATACATAGCCTGGGCAACTCCTCCTGGTTTTACAAAAGACGATCCTGCTCTTGAGTTGTTAAGCGATATTCTTTCTGATGGTTTAAGTTCCAGATTGCACAGATCGTTAGTTTATGAACAACAAATAGCTCAAAGTGTGGGAATTCGATATCACTCTTCGGAAGTAGCGGGACAATTTGTGATAGATGCCACTCCGTCTAATCCGGAAGATATAGGAAGATTAGAGGCAGCTGTCGACGAAGAATTGAAGAGAATATGGACTAATCCTCCTACTGATGATGAAATAGCGCGCGTGAAAAATAGATTGGAGGCACAGCATTTCCGGCAACTTACTCGGATAGGGGGGTTTGGAGGACGGGCGGATGCTCTCAATTACTATAACGTTTTTGCGAAAGATCCTAATCTAATTAATACAGAGATTAACGAATATATGTCTGTAACGCGAGAGGATATCTTGCGGGTATACGAAGAAGTTCTCAATGATAAGCAAGTTAGATTAAAAGTATTACCTGAACCTGTTCTGAAACAGCAAATATCTAAATTAGATAGGACCGTTAAACCAGATTCAACAGGCCGCATGGACTTTGTTGCTCCAATACCTCAAAAACAAACACTATCAAACGGGCTAGGAATAACAATCATCGAAAAACCAGGGATGCCAGTTGTATCTTTCGCTGTAGTATTCGGTTCGGGAACTACTTCTGATCCGCAGAATCTTGCGGGCTTGTCGAGTTTTACGGCGCAAATGCTAACCGAAGGAACGCAGAGCAAGTCCAGTCAGCAAATCGCCGAGGCATTTGAGTACATTGGATCTCGCCTAAATACCGAGACCAGGAGAGAGAGCACAGTATTTTCTACGGAAACCCTCACAAAACACTGGCCTACGGCTCTTGCACTTCTTGCGGATATTCTCAGATTTCCTACGTTTCCTCAAGATGAATTTGAAAGAGTCCAAAGAGAGCATTTGACTGATCTAATGAGGGCCAAGGATGATCCAACGTTCATAAGCGAACAGAATATGAGTGCTCTTATATTTGGTAAGGACAGCGGATATGGCCATCCAGCACATGGTACGGAGGAATCCGTACGGGCTTTTCGTAGAGAGGACTTGTTAGAACATTTTGAGTCCCAATATGCTCCTGACATTGCTAATCTTATAGTAGCAGGGGACGTGTCTTGCGCGGAGGTTGTAGACCTAGCTGAAAACATTTTTAAATCTTGGAGCAATAGGTCTCAGCATAATGAAATTCCTGACCCTAAGAATTATAACGAGTCAGAACGACCATCGACTGTATTCTTGATAGACAAACCAGGAGCTGCTCAATCGGTCATTCGAGCTGGGCACGTTACGGTTCCACGGGATCACGAGGATTATTTTAGTCTACAGATATTAAACTTTATTTTTGGAGGTCAATTTTCTGCCAGATTGAATCAAAACCTTCGGCAAGATAAAGGTTATAGTTATGGATTTCATTCTTCTATATCGTGGTATAAAGACCAATCTATGATAGTGGCTGGCGGGAGTGTACAGACAGATGTAACTAAAGAATCAGTGATCGAAGTATTTCGGGAATTCAGCGATATTACACATATAAGGCCGATCACTGAAGACGAGCTCGTGTCTGCTCAAGGAGGACTATTACAGGGTTATCCTTCGGGATTTGAGCGATCAGGACAAATTCTAGGTAAGTTAATCCAATTAGTCACATGGGATAGGCCAGATGATTATTTCAGCACTTTACCATCTGAGCTCCAGAAAATTACTCTATCTGATATTCATAGGGTAGGGCTGTCGAGGATAAATCAAGACGGTCTATCTGTATTGGTTGTGGGTGATAGAGAGCGAATTGAAGAGGGACTGCGTACATTGGATGTTCCGCTTGTTCTACTAGATGTGAATGGTGATGCTATATAGCAGTGATTAAGAGCGCTTACCAATGGTGATTAGAGAATCTCTCTGCGCTCTGAATAGGTCTTCGGCTCCTTTGAACGCTAAAGATAGTATTTCTGGGATGTATTTTCTATCAAACGGATTAGCTTCGGTTGCTCCTTGTAATTCTATGAGTTTTCCGTCGTTATTTAGGACTACGTTGAAATCCACATCAGCTTTAAAATCCTCTTCATAGCACAAATCTAGGAGCAGTTCCGCATCTATAATCCCGACGCTAGTCGCAGCTACCTGCGACAATATGGGTGTTTGAGTTATTTTCCCCATGTCTAACATGGTATTTGTAGCTTGATTTAATGCCACGTATGCTCCAGTGATAGCAGCAGTTCTGGTACCGCCGTCTGCTTGGATAACATCACAGTCGATGTGTATAGTACGTTCTCCTAACATCTCCAAATCGATGATTGCTCTGAGTGAACGACCTATCAGCCGTTGAATCTCTTGTGATCTACCGTTAATTCTGCCACTAGTCCTATCTCTTGTAGATCGGGTGTTAGTAGCCCTGGGAAGCATGTCATATTCTGCAGTTACCCAACCTCTTCCGGTTCCTTTTAAGAACGCTGGTACTTGCTCTTCGACGGAAGCTGCACATAGAACTTTGGTGTTGCCAGTCTCGATCAATGCTGAACCATCTGCAGATAGTTGGAATGAAGGAGTTATTTGTATCGGACGCACCTTATTCCAGGCTCTTCCATCTGATCTCGTGATGCTCATTGTATTTACCTGCTTATTTTCTTTATGTAACTAGTATATATTACTCTGTATCAAGGCCTAACGAAGTCAAGTATGCGTATCATCGATCGCATCTTAGGATATACAGATTCAAGCTTTCTGATATAATTTGACTCCGTTACAGGAATGCAACTAAGTATTTCTATTTATAACAAATAAGTTTTGAGATTCGGTGAAAGAGGTTCCTCTGTGAGTACAGGTCAGTCTATCACGAGCGAGTTATATGCATTTTTCAAAGGTAATATAGTCCCTTTAAGTGAAGCAAAAGTTAACGTAATGACTCACGCTTTGCACTATGGTACAGGGGTTTTCGAGGGTATCAGAGGTAATTGGAATGCTCAAGAAGGCTCTGTAAATATATTTAGATTACGCGAACATTATGAGAGATTGCTGCGAGGCTGTAAGCTTCTGATGTTGGACATACCGTACTCGTTAGATCAACTGTGTGATATCACAGTCGAATTAGTAGCGAAAAATCGTCATGATCATGATATATACATCAGGCCACTTGCATATAAGAGCGCTGAATTAGTTGCGAATCTCAAACTTCAAGATTTGGAGAGTGATTTTACTCTTATAACTGTTCCATTCGGAAACTACCTAGGGTCAGATACGTTGAGATGTTGTACATCTTCATGGCGTAGAGTGGATGATCCAATGATTCCGGCGCGACTGAAAATATCTGGGATATATGTTAATAGTATTCTTGCCAAAACTGAAGCGACTATGGCCGGTTTCGACGAGGCTATAATCTTAAACCATGATGGACACGTGTGCGAAGGTTCTGGCGAAAATTTGTTTATGGTAGCAAATGGGAAAATACATACGTCTTCACTAGAGGACAACGTATTGCCAGGAATAACAAGGGAAACAATCATTCAATTAGCCCAAAGCGAATTAGGTGTTGAAGTAGTAGAGCGGACGATTGATAGAAGCGAATTATATTTGGCAGACGAAGTATTTTTAACCGGTACGGCTGCACATTTGACTCCGGTCATAGAGTTGGACAACCGGCCTATTGGAAACGGATCTTCGGGAGATATATCGACCACGCTTCAGAAAATGTACTTTGACATAGTTGTGGGTAATAATCCTAAATACAAACATTGGTGCACTTCGGTAATTCCAAAATAATTACACTGGGTGATTGTAAGTAAAGGCATCTGCAAAATTTCACCTCGGTTTATATAGAATTAAGTAGTACTACACCTAACACTATCATAGGAATAGACACCATTTTTATCCCTAAGGTTTCTTTGGTTAGTGACTCGTCTAATAGAGATATTTTCTTTGTGCTGAGTAAACTAGCAAATAGAAACACGAACATGGGTCTGGACGCCAGAACTGAAGCTACTAGAGATACAGGGCCATAGCTTATGGCTGTTAACCCGACAAATATTGCGATATAAGGTAGTATAGCCTCTCCAAATATCATCAATAGGCATGTATTTCTATCTCTCATGCATTGCAAAAGTCCATCCCAACTGCGTTTTCGTATATAACAGGCGAGTACTATTGCCACACCAAGCTGTTGTATAGCGAATACAGTAGGAAGTGGTAGATCTTCTAAAACGTATTTGGCGATTAAGTGCGCGACTCCCCAACAAAAGCTACTTGCGATGAGTAAGGGGGTAAATCTACTGAATCCTAACAATCGATTATTAGTTGAACGCTTTATAGAGACAAGCGCACTACCAGCTATGATCAAGAATAAAGCAATCCATTGTGTTAGATTCAGATATTCTCCTAGTAGAGGTATAGCCAGCAACGTTACGAATATGGGATTAGTATTCACTATTGCTATTGCCCGGGACGCTTCCTCATATTTTAAAGCCAAGAACATTAAGCTGATGCCTACTCCAAGAGATAATCCCGAACACAAGCAGATGATCATGATTTTTGGAGTTGCTAGAGGTGGGATTCCAGTCATCAACAAAATTACTACGGCATAAAAGACCATCCCCATGACAGTCCAAATCATCAAGACAGATACGTTAGGTAAATTATGCGTCAGGAGTCGTTTATCTATTATGCTAACGATCGCGAACATCAAAGAAGCCGGGATAGCGAGGATCATCCACATAGAGTATTAATTTGCTCTTTCATATATTGGATTTATATTCACATAATAGAGGTCTAGTTACAACGATAATCAAAGGTTGTTTTTGAGCTGTTCATTGGGGTATTCCCATATTTGACCTTTATTTTATAATTCGTTTACTAATTATTTAGGGAGGCTGTCCCATGGGTTGGTCAGATCACCATCAGCAAGGCCTAATTTATTATTCACCCAATCACTGTTACCGCGGTTACACATTGTTCTGCACAAACCGAGGGGGATATGACGCTTATCTGGTAGATATGGAAGGTCGTATATGTCATAAATGGCATTCTGATGAAGGAATAGTTTATGCCTATCTACTACCCTATGGTAATTTGTTGCTGAGGACTCATGCCGCAAAGGAAGGGGGTAACGGGTCGGAAAAGTTAGGAGGGGCTTCAGGAGCACTGTTAGAACTTGATTGGGATAGCAACGTTGTATGGGAATATAGAAACCCAAGATTGCACCACGATTTTGAGAGACTAGTAAATGGAAATACATTGACGCTTTTGTGGGAACCTATTCCAGAAGAACTTAGCCAAGCAGTTCAAGGCGGTTATTATTCGGAAGATGATCCTAAGCAGATGTTTGGAGATGTAGTCCAGGAGATAGAACCAAACGGGACTGTTGTGTGGGAATGGCGATCTTGGGAATACTTGGATGTTAGAGAAGACATCATATGTCCTCTTGAAGCTAGAAAAGAATGGGCGCACCAGAATGCACTTAATGTTACTGAGGATGGCGACTTGTTAGTAAGCTACCGATTAACGAGTACAGTGGGGATAGTTGATAAATCGACTGGTAATTTCAAATGGAAATGGGGTCCAGGTTCCATATATCACCAACATCACCCTACGTATTTACCTAATGGAAATGTACAAATATTCGATAATGGGGGACATCGTCGAGGTCCTAGCAGATCCCGTATTATCGAAGTTGATATTTCTAGCAATGAGATTGTATGGGAATACACTGGTACTCCCGATATATCTTTCTATAGCTATCACATTAGCAGTGCTGAACGCCAACCTAATGGAAACGTAGTCATATGCGAAGGTGCACCGGGTAGATTATTTGAAGTTACCCCTAAGAAGGAGATAGTTTGGGAATATATCAGTCCTTTTTATGGGATTGTTGATGGAGTAAACAATCTAGAAAGTTTAAACTCTGCGTTTAGAGCCCATAGATATGGGTATGATTACTCTGGATTAAAAGGAATCGACTTAGATCCCAATAGGTACAGCAACATGAACAGGCTTTTTTAGATCGTATCTTGTTGCTTATCTTTTCGCACTTTCTGATTACTTAATTAAGTCTTTGGCCTGGTCCGGTATTGGCATACCAATCAAATCCCTCTGACTCTACTCTAACGCATACATATTTTGGTGCAGTATATTCGTGGATAAAATCATAGCTACCTTCACGCCCGTATCCGCTATCCTTGAATCCTCCCCAAGGAATTGCGGGATGTAGTCTGTGGTGGTCATTTATCCAAATTATTCCGGCTACAATTTTTTGTGCTATTCTGTGGGCTCTTGAAACGTTGCTGGTCCAAATGGAACACCCTAGCCCGTAGGGTATGTCGTTCGCTATTGAAATTGCTTCCTCTTCCGTATTGAATGGTATAACGCAAACTAGTGGTCCGAACACTTCCTCTTGAGCGATGGGCATGTCTTGGCGCACTCCGGCTAATACTGTTGGCTCAATGAAATATCCGTCCTTGAGTGATGTACCTTGAGGGTGCTTGCCCCCGTAGGCGATGTGGGCGCCGTCGGATTCAGCATTTTTTATGTATCCTAAAATTCTTTCATATGCCTGCTTTGATACTACTGGTCCCATCTGAGTTGCAGGATTAGTCGGGTCTCCTAAATTGATGTTACTGACTTTTTCAGATAGTAGCTTAACGAACTTGTCGTATATGGATGTATGTACTATTGCTCGGGACCCTTGTATGCAGGTCTGTCCGGAAGCGATGAATGACGCAAACGCACATCCATTAACAGCGTCCTCCAAATTAACATCGTCGAATACTATCACAGGAGCTTTTCCCCCGAGTTCAAACTGCAGCGGCGTTAAGTTCGTACCCGCGATTTGAGCAACTGCTCGGCCAGTTTCAGTTCCACCGGTTAATTCGAGTTTTCCCAATCTTGGATCAGCTGCAAGACTCTTGCCGGCTATGGGTCCAAGTCCATTCACTATGTTTAATACACCGTTAGGTAGACCGGCCTCTAATGCTATATTACCCAGTTCAGTTGGGCTTAAGGGAGCCCATTCAGAAGGTTTTAACACAATAGTACAACCGGCAGCTAATGCAGGGGCAACTTTTTTAGAAGCTATCATAAGAGGGTGGTTCCATGGTGTTAGTTGCCCGACTACTCCTAGAGGGACTCTAACAGTGTAATTGAAGTGTGACGAGTCAGTAGGTATCGTAGAACCCTGAATCTTGTCACAAAAGCCCGCGAAGTATCTGAAATAACTAGCAACAACTGACATTTGTGAAGATGTTTCAGATATAGGTCTTCCGTTCGATATAGATTCTAGTCTTCCTAGTTCCATGCTTCGAGCTTCGACTATATCAGCTATACGCCATAAGATCTTTGACCTCTCAGAGTTAGGCATTGTAGTCCAAGGTCCATTTTTGAAGGCTTCTTCTGCAGACTGTACTGCAGACGCTACATCCGATTCGTCAGCGTCAGCCATGTGGGCTATTGTTTTACCGTTAAAGGGATTTTCAACCGAGAAGTACTTCCCCGTAACTGACGGCCTCCATTCACCGTTTATGAATAAATCGTATGATATTGATTGATTTTGAGTCATATATGCTCCATATTCCGAAAGTGTCTAATCTATATTATTTAACAAATATTATGTGGCGTGAATGAGGAATTATATCCTTTTCAGACTAGGAATGCCTATAACAAAACATCGTTTCAGAGGTCCATCAAAGAATCAACTGAGAGGATGTGACAGGGCAGGGAGTTTATACGTGCTATAATCGCCTCACTTTGTTTTCAAAGGAGTGATAATGGGCAAATTACAGGATAAAGTAGCTTTAGTTACTGGCTCAGGAAGGAATATTGGTAGAGCGACTGTCCTGAAGCTTGCTGCTGAAGGTTGTAATGTCGTCGTGAATGCGAGAAGCAACCAGGCAGAAGCCGATGCTGTTGCTGATGAGGCAAGGTCGCTTGGAGTAAAGGCGTTGCCGGTACTTGCTGATGTAGCGAGTAAAGAACAAGTTGATACAATGATCAATATGGCTATGTCGGAATTTGGACGTATAGATATATTGATTAATAATGCTGCTGTAAGACCCCATAAACCATTTACCGAACTGTCTTTGCAGGATTGGGAAGCTGTTAGGGGTGTAGTTTTGGATGGTGCCTACTATGCTACTCGAGCAGTAATAGAATCTATGGTAGATAATAATTTTGGCAGAATAATATTTTTCACGGGCGAAGGAGCCTTTCGGGGTTCTGCCACTAGAGCCCACGTCTCTGCAGCTAAAATGGGTCTGGTAGGTCTGGCGAGAGGCCTAGCATCCGAATTTGCTGGGAATAATATAAGGGTCAATGTTGTTTCTCCAGGTAGTATTGATACTTCAAGGGCGAACCCAGAGTGGTACGCGAACAGTCCTCCGAGTTCTTCAGGCGTCCCAATGGGTAGACAGGGCCACCCAGATGAAATCGCCGCAACCTGTTTATTTCTGGTGAGCGATGATGGAGGTTACATAACTGGTCAAACGATACACGTAAACGGTGGCGATGGTTATTATTAGGCCATTACTTAGCGGAAACGGAATTCCTTGGCATCAGTGGCTAAGGTCAATTTCGCTTCCGTTTCGGCCTGTATCTCCTCTAAAGTCCATCCAGGTGCATATTCTTTTAAGATAAATCCTTCAGATGCTATCTCGAATAGGCCTAAATCAGTGGCTAGTAATTTTACTGCCGAAGGAGCTGTAACTGGCAAATTGCATTTCTTCAGTAGTCTGGGACTCCCTTCCCTTGTAGTATGCTCCATAGCAATGAATACTCGTTTAGCACAGGCTGCCAAATCCATGGCTCCACCTATTCCACCGCCTTTGCGCGTAGGTATACGCCAATTTGCGAAATCACCATTTTCGGCAACTTCGTAGGCACCCATTACAGTGACATCTACCATTCCGCCTCTTATCAACGCGAAGGAATCTGCATGATGAACTATCGCCATTCCGGGAACTGCTGTTACGTTTTGCCCCCCTGCGTTTACGAGATGTTTGTCCTCTTTCCCTTCTTCTGCCAGCGGGCCATAACCTATTACACCGTTCTCAGAGTGAAATATAATCTCTTTACTTGAATCTGTGTAATTTGAGCATAATGTTGGCATACCTACGCCTAGGTTTACTATCCATTCATCTTGGAATTCCATAGCTAGGCGATCGCACATTGCTTGTCGCTCTAGTTTAGGTTTGTCTGACATGTAATTTCTCCTGAAAGTGATTTGGGTATTAGCCGAATATTCCATCACTTGGTATTTGGATTAACCTGTTCACGTATACCCCTGGCACGTGTATATGATCAGGATCTAATTCCCCAACTTCAACTATTTTGTCTTCTATCTCAACAATGGTCACCGCCGCAGCTGTTGCCATTATAGGATTAAAGTTACGTTGTGCCATACGAAACTGAAGGTTGCCGAATGTATCTGCTCTCCAGGCTCTGATCAGTGCAAAATCTCCGGGTAGAGGATACTCCAATACATGCATCCTGCCATTGATCTCACGGTGTTCTTTCCCTTCAGCTAGTTCGGTGCCGACGCTGGTAGGAGTGTAAAATCCTCCGATACCGGCCGCAGCCGCACGCATTCGCTCTGCGAGCGTTCCTTGAGGCACGAGTTCAGCATCTATTTCATCATTGTTATACATTTGAACGAAGGGCGTTACTTGTGATGGGTGAGTAGGTGCGGTAAAGGCACATATCATCTTTTTAACTTGGCCAGCCTCGATTAATGTGCCGATGTCGATCTTGTCATCTAAAGTACCAGCATTATTAGACACCGCTGTAAGGTGTTTTGCTCCTTGGCGGTTTAAAGCAGCTAACAGATTTCGCGGTACTCCTACCTGTCCGAAGCCCGGCGACATAACTGTGGAACCATCAGGTATATCCGATACAGCTTGGTCAAAGCTGTCATAAATTTTGTTTTTCATGTTGTAGAGACCTCTTAGGATAATGTATCTGTGATAATGTACGAAATGATTCTTGTGAATCGTGTCAAATCCGCCATATGGTAGAAGAATGCAACAGCTAGGCTTTATGACAACTTATTTATAGCTTATCTGGATCATAGTATCAACTAAACATTTTTAGAAACTGATTGGATGTTCATTTTGCTAGTTGGTTTTCATATCTGACTCTGTTTTTGGTCTTGACATTAAATCAGTTTCGACGAACAATGATTTTTGATACTAGCTGAGGGGGAACGACATGCCGAAAGACCATGTTACACATGTATATATCGGACTAGGTGGTGAAGGTGAGTACATTGGTGATGGTGGAGTATATCGTCGGGCTCATAATGAAGATGAGTGGTCTTCCATATCATCTGGATTAGGACCAAACCCGCAGGTGCGAGCCCTTTTGGTACATCCTGAGAATCCATCAACCATATATGCTGGGACCAACCGCGGTCCTTTTAGAAGTGACGACCGAGGAGATCATTGGGAAGCATTGGGGGCTCCTGAGTCAGATGTTTGGTCTATGGCTTTCCATCCAAATAATCCTGATGTAATTTATGCAGGATATGAACCCTGTGCTGTTTATAAAACAATTGATGGCGGTAGCAATTGGGCTAAGACAGATACTAGTAGAGTGAATTACCCGCATATCACTACCTATATGCCGCCTTTAGCTAAGCGGGTTATTGGCATTGCCTCAGATCCGTCCAATCCTAGCGATGTTTATGGTGCTATAGAAGTTGGTGGATTGATCGGTAGTCATGACGAAGGAGAGAGTTGGGATCAGTTGCTAGATGGTCCATATCTTAGAAATAATACTTTAGATCTCCATGGCGTCCAGCTCAGTTCAGACGCTCCCGGTACCGTTTTTATAATTACACAAGTTGCGATGTTTCGAAGTCGGGATAAAGGACAACGATGGGAGCATATACAAGTTGAAGAAATGTTCCCAGGTGGCAGCTATTGTAGAGATCTCTTGGTGGCCCCTGGTGACCCGAAAACCATTTATTTAGCTGCAGGTGCTGGCGGGGGAGGAGCTCCTGCAGGAACACAAGAAGCCGGAGCTTTATTCAGGAGTTCAGATACGGGAGAGACATGGGACCGTGTAAATATAGGTGATACTCCTCCCAGAAGAATGATGCAGATAGCAATAGACAAAAACAATAGTGATAATGTTTATTGCTGCGATTATGAAGGCAGAGTTTATGCCAGCATAGATGGCGGTGCTGAGTGGGGTAAATTTGGACAAGTGCCTGGAGAGATGTCTAGGTATCTCCATGTATATCCAATGGTGTGTGGCTGACAAATAAACTCTAATCGGTTAAAGGGGGAGTCTGGTGCAAACATCGTTAGTTCAAGCTACTTATCGCATATCCGAACATGACCTAGAGTTCATGGTTCTTGATAAGGATGACATTCCTTCGGATTTTGAAAGATATCAAGTTATCCGTGAAGGTATTTTGGACAATGCTATGATGGCTGAGCATGGTTTCTCAGGTAGTACTGCAGATAAGTTTGAATCTGCAGGGCGCGCTACTGGATTCATGCGCGAATTTGGACCTACATCTGATATGGGAGTTCATGACGGTCTAAACTTTGTAGGAGCAACTGTAGCCCATTTATTTAATACTCCTGACTCAGTAGAACGTTGGATGAATGACGTATTTATAAAAGACTTTGAGGATAATGTTGGTGAGAGTGTTGGCGAAGGGCAACAATTGATATCAGTAGAACGATTGGTTCCCTCAGGGCTGTTTGACGAATCTGTAGCGCTGAGAGTTCTGCAGGGCGGCTCTGCTGGATTGGTTTCTTCTACGGTTATTGATTTTAGGGTTGGTAGAATCCTTGGGGTAGCCTTTGTGGGCTCAGTTGGCGACCATCAAAGATTGGACCTAGCAAGCGAACTTGCTAGGTCTTTAGAGAGACGTATCGTAAAAGTAGTATTAGGAGCGTTTTAATAGCTTCATTTAAGCTGCGATAGTTATACTAAATCAAGTAATCTTACTATCTCGTCGCCAACTTCTGATGTGGAATTTGAGCCTCCTATATCCCCTGTAATAACCTGCCTTTCATCTAAGCATCTGGCAACAGCTTTGTCTATTTGTTGGGCACATGTGTGCTCCCCTAAGTGTTCTAGCATCAAACCAGCTGCAGATATAGTCGCTAGCGGATTCGCTATTCCTTTACCTGCAATGTCAAAAGCTGCTCCATGTACTGACTCAAACATAGAAGGATATTCTCTTTCGGGATTAATATTAGCGCTAGCTGCCAAGCCCATACTGCCCGTTACAACAGCGGCTATATCGGAAAGTATATCTGCAAAAAGGTTAGACGCGACGATTACGTCAAAGCTTTCAGGCCAACGGGCCAGATCCATAGCAGCACGGTCTACTAATAAAGATTCAGTTTGTATTTGGGGATAATCGGATGCTACCTCCGCAAACACTTCATCCCAAAATACCATGCTGAAGGCTTGTGCGTTGGATTTAGTCACCGATGTAACTTTGTTTTGTTTGTTTCTTAATATGCAGCCTTCGAACGCTGCTCTAATAATGCGCTCAGTTCCTCGCTTTGTGAACACTCCTGTTTGGATAACCGTTTCATGAGGTGTTCCAGGATATAACCTGCCACCTACAGGGGCATATTCTCCCTCTGTGTTTTCTCTATATATGACCATATCGATATCACCGGCTTTCTTTCCCACTATGGGCGAATCAACTCCCGGGTGAAGATAACATGGTCTAATAGATATAGCTTGGTCAAATGCTCGTCGCATGGGCAACAATAAGCCTTGTAGTGTGATGTGGTCTGGTATGTCAGGATCACCTACAGCTCCGAAGAATATGGCTTGATTGGATTTTAGCATTTCGAGTCCGTCATCTGGCATCATTTTGCCGTTTTCTCGATAATAAGCCGAACCCCACGGTAAATCATCATATGTAAATTTAAGATTTGGATTGGATTTACTTAACGCGTCTAGAACCTTTTTCCCTTCAGCAATTACTTCTGGTCCTACACCATCTCCTGCGATTACGGCTAATTTGTATTCTGCCATGCCTTTATTTTCCTCTCTAGATATATGTTGAAGTTAATATGAGTATGTGTACTACATGGTACCGTAGACAATCATGGCAGTCCATTTGATTTGAATCATACTATTCGTATACCGCCATCAATTACGCGAAAATGATAAATCTCTTCTGCTAGTGGGAAATATGTTTGTGCTTGTCGAAAAACATATTTCCCAATCTTGGCTTTACCGTCTAGCAGAATCCCTATTATAGTTCCGCTGTGACCGACACATATTCCCAGACCTCCTACAGTTTTAGCAAACTTTAAGACATCATCCATGTATTGTTTCTCAGAAATATTCTGACTAGCTAATGCACTTATTGTAGCTCCTTCAGCTATCAATACTGGGTCTCCGTTATTAAGTCCAGATCTAACTAGTTGTAAAGCTCTTTCTGTATCGGGCATTATTGACTCCCATATAGAAGAGCGATCAACTTGATTAAACAGGACCGTATCTACCGAACCTCCAAAGTCAAAAGCTATTATTTCCATGGGTGGTGCTGATCCTAGCTCCTCCGATAATTTACCTTGTTTGTAGTCGAATAGAGCTATTCCTGGGAACATAACTGCATCTGTAGGTTCTATTTCTATTGCAATGTTCGATATCTCTGATGGTGTCAGAGGTTGTCCAAGAGCTATGCTGGTAGAGGCTATACTACCTGTTATATCTGCACTGCTACTCCCGAAACCCTTACCTCTGGGCATAGGATTTTGTATTATTACTCGGGCAGATATGTCGTTTCTTTTCAAATGGGCTGTTGTCTTTTTTACTGCTTCTGCAGATTTATAAAACCCTTCTCTGCCTATAATGAAACCGCTTTTCTCATATATTTCGACTGTTACTCGGGAAAAATAGTCAATCGGGCAGGTCACTAAAAAGGGTTGATTATTAGATAAACCTTGGACCAATTCACCACATACTCCTGGTACACGGACCGTACATGTTGCAATCCGTGTCCCTAAGGACTTAACCGAAAACGAACTTTCATTGATTATTTTCAACGTCATCCTAGTGGTAATTACTCTCAGGAGTCCTCATTCTTAACTTGGATTGGTAATCCGGAAACTATTAAATAGACTTTGCTAGCTGCAGCTGCGATACTCTGATTTGCAATTCCCAATAAATCTTGGAAGTAACGGCCTAATTTATTGGGAGATACTAAACTTAATCCCACTTCACTGCTAACAATGGTTACTGCTCCGGTGTGCTTATTACAAAGCTTGGTAAGCTGGTCTATGTCGCTCAATACCTTTTGTTCGATCTCTAAATAAGGTTGTGCTTCGTGGTATAAAAGGACATTACTGATCCAAACGTCCAATGAGTCCAAAAGAATATGTTTTGGGCAATTTTCATTAGCTAGTTGATTTTTCAGACTATTAACAATATTTATGGGTTCTTCAAGTGTCATCCAATGCCCGGGGCGCCTCGCTTGATGCCGTTGTATACGTATGTCCATTTCGTTGTCGTTTGCGACTCCGGTGGCTATGTATAAAACTTTTTCATTTCCTGTTGGCATTAGTTGTTCGGCAAAAGCACTCTTCCCAGATCTAACCCCGCCAGTGATGAGGGTGATATTACTGGACATTAGATAACTTCTTCTAGATTTTCATGGCTCGAATTGAGACCGGTCATTTGGTATATGAGATCCATGTCTATTCTTGATCTAACCCAATCAGCCAATTTGTCATATTCTTGATCCATAGTCAGTTGTTGTTCCGAAAATGTGATATCTATCCCTCGGAGATTTGCCACTTGCTGCAGAATGCATTGTCGTAGCAAAACGTTGTGGAACAATCCATGTATGTATGTTCCTAGAACATCTCCATTTTCGCTTACAGCGCCGTCGAATGTTTTTTGGAGTAATTCTGGTTTGTCTTCTCTGGATTCTATAAGAAAGGGTTGCTCTGTTTCTATTCCGGAGGTTCGCCCCATATGGATTTCGTATCCGGTAATTGGAGCTGATAAAGCACCTGTTAGTAATCCTTCAGCTTTTACAATCGTCGCTTGTATTCGGTGAGTTTCTTTGGTTCCCTCAAAGATTGTGCTTATAGGCAATAATCCCAAACCAGAACACTCGGTCATACTGGACTCAATATGTTGGGGATCACGCAATTCTTGGCCCAGCATTTGGTACCCGCCGCATATTCCTATCACCGGAGTTCCTGAGGCGTTAAGAGATATTATTTGTTCAGATAAACCCTGTTGTTCCATCCATTGTAAATCGGGTATCGTTGTCTTACTTCCGGGCAGTATTATCAAATCTGGATCGCCCATCTCATCTTTATTGGACACGTATCTGAGTCCGACACCGATCTCGCGAGTAAATGGATCAAAATCATCGAAATTAGAAATATGTGGTATCTGTATCACTACTATGTCTAGTTTGAATGCAGACTGACTGCGATTTGGTAAATCTAGGGCTACAGAGTCCTCTTCAGGTATATGTATGTCGTTATAATGGTGTATTACTCCTGCTACAGGTATGCCGGTTCTGTTCTCTAACCAGTCTAGCCCATCGGTCAGTAGGTTCTGGTCTCCTCTGAATTTGTTTATTATAAATCCCTTGATTATGTCTCTTTCTTCAGGTTCCAGGAGTTCAAGTGTTCCAATTAGTGCCGCAAATACTCCTCCCCTGTCGATATCTCCACATAGTAGAACTGGTGCATTGCAATACATAGCAACGCGCATGTTTACTATCTCATTCGCTTTCAAATTGATTTCGGCAGGGCTCCCTGCGCCTTCAATTACTACAATGTCATATTCTTCTCGTAATATATCTAGCGAGGATCGTACAGATTCCCATAGCTGAGTTTTCAATGAAAAATAATCGATAGCTTTAGCTGATCGAAGTGGTTTGCCCATAAGGACTACTTGGGAGGTATGATCTGCCTCGGGCTTTAACAATACAGGGTTCATTTCTACTCGCGAATCTACCCCTGCGGCTTCAGCCTGAACTGCTTGTGCTCTCCCGATTTCTCCTCCGCTAGGAGTGACATGGGAGTTATTAGACATGTTTTGAGCTTTGAAAGGGCAAACTCGATATCCGTCTTGTTTGAAGATACGGCATAGGGCAGATACCAAGATACTTTTTCCTACATGGGACGCAGTGCCTTGGACCATTATTACTCGTCCCTGCATAACTAGTTGTCCTTTTTAATATGTGATGAATCGTTATACAGATGTAGAACTGTGTTATCGGGATATGTGTGTATGACAGTTATAGAGCAGTTATTTGTTACTAGTTTAAAGATAAATTCTGGAGGTAAGGATAAAAGGTTCGTAACGAGACACCTTAGTGCCCCACCATGCCCCACGACCAATACTGTATCCGAATCATGTTTAGATTTAATTTCATCACAGAACTTAGCCATTCTATCGTTCACTTGTCGAGCACTCTCGCCATCTGTGGGGAAGAAATCAAGATCGTTAACTAATGAGGCTTCGTATAGATCGGGGTATTTTTGGGAATATTCTTCAACAGTTAAACCTTCGAATACTCCCTTGTGGTATTCGCGAAGTGTCTCTGTTGCCTGTAAGGGTGTACTAGAATTACCCAATATTACTTTTGCGGTATCTTTGGTTCTGGTCAAATCGCTGGAATAGGCGGCATCGAACTTTATATTTTCGAGACGTTTAGCTGTGGATACAGCTTGGCTACGTCCGATTTCTGATAACCCAATGTCCGTATGACCTTGAATCCTGCCTTGGGAGTTCCATTCTGTTTCCCCATGCCGGATTAGATATATGACTCCCATAAATGCCCCCTAAAAATATCGAATTGTTTGGTTTGTGCGTGGTTGATGGGAAAAGTATTTACGCTAATATGATTCAGTGGTTTGGTATATTGTAATCTATTCTTTCATAATTTCCTTAATAGCTTTGATCAGTCTTTTGCAATCGTCCAAGGTTCTTATACCAACTCGTATGTAATTAGGAATCCCAAAGGAAGTGCAATCTCTTACTACCATTCCTTTAGTAAGCAACCTGTTTCTCCACTCAAGGCCATCACCGGTGTTTACCAATATGAAGTTAGCATTAGACTTCGGAACAGCAAACCCCAAGTCTGTAAGGCTAGTTGTGAGGTAATCTTTGTTAGTATTTATGATAGCGCGTGCTTTTTCTAAATACCCACTATCGTTTAGGACTGCTATCCCTGCTTCCTGTGCAAAGCTATTTACACTCCAATCGGGTTGATACACCGACAGGTCAGATATTATGTGTGGAGAAGCAATAGCGTAGCCTAAGCGAATGCCTGTCAAAGAATAATCTTTAGTCATAGATCTCAGAAGTACAGTATTTCCATTCTGTGCGATAGGAATTGCATCCCACCGACTTTCAACCAAATTGGAGTACGCTTCGTCTATGATGAGAGTACCTTTTACCTCTGCTATTACCGATTCCAAGGCAGAGAGTTGCTGTACATCTAGATACGTCCCTGTTGGGTTGTTAGGATTGCAAATGAAGGTTAACGATGGTCTATGCTCTTTTATAATTTTATATATATTATTGAAGTCCCATGAGAATGGCGGGTTAGGGTCACATGGTAAATCTACAATGTGAGCATCCATGAGTTCTGAAGCTCCTCTATATTCCCCGTATGTGGGAGTAAATATAGCGCTTGTGGGATGTTTTCCGGTATTTGTTGCACGCAGGTATGCTCTGGTCAGTAAATGAATAATTTCTGTAGATCCATTGCCAGCTAGAACAAATGAAGGATCAACATTAGTATGGGCTGCTATTGCCTCACGCAACTGTAAGCATTCTGGGTCTGGGTATTTGGATATATCAGTATTTTGAATTGTATGTATCACAGAATCTGGCGGTCCCAACGGGTTTATACTGGCACTGAAGTCCAAAACATTATCAGGATCTAACCCTAGGGATCTTAATTCTGAGGGTTTAATACTGCCATGGACTGGTCTGCTGGAGTCTTGACCGGTTCCATCTGATTCGTTGAAAACTGATTCCGTCATATGACTATAATCCCAGATCAATGATCAAAATTAATACCGCTGCAACAGCTACTGTCATTCCAGCCCCGAAATACATTGATTTGACGGCTTTGCTTATATAGTTAGTCTGCAGGATATTATTATTGTCTCCTAAAGAATATTCGCCTTCTTTTGCTAAAGTTACGCCTAACGCTCCTGCAACTATACTCATTGTCCAACCTGCGTTGGGGCTTGGCGTTTTTGCATGATCTCGTATCATGATGTGCCATGCGGATTTATAGTTCAACCCTGGCAATATGATACTAGAAATCCATAGCATAAACGCAGCAAAACGTGCGGGTAAGAAATTCACAAGATCGTCTAGTTTAGCGGAAACCTTCCCTAAATATTCGTATTCCCCACGGTAACCTATCATACTGTCGAGTGTATTTATAGCTCTATAGGCTACAGCACCTGGTAGTCCAAAAAGAGCAAATGCTAGTATCGGTGCAACGAAACTGTCAGTTACGTTTTCTGATACAGATTCAATGGTTGCGGCTATAGCTTGCTTATCGTTCATATTTGTGGTGTTTCTACTTACGAGCGCTGACATTTCTAGTCGTACTTGTTCAAGGTTGTTGTTCTCCAAGAGAGTTTTGATTCTAAAAGCGGTTTTATGGAGCATACGGATAGAAAAAGTTGTTTTTAGAATGAGTGCGGTGACTAATATGTTTGCGATGTCGTTCAATAACACTGCTACGTGTCCGACTACGTAGGATAAGATTGCCCAGATGCTAGGGATTGTTATGGCTATTATTGCGCCATAGATGAATCGCCCAGTATTTGATTTGGGTGTCATGTGCTTCATCCACATTATGCTGGAGCCTATCCAGGCAGTTGGATGTAGTTTGTTCGGTGGATCTCCGAATAGTAGATCGGTGACCACCGCAATGAATAATATTTGTATCTCTATAGGTATGTTTGAATCCATGGAACCATCCGATTCAAGGGCAATAAGAAACCGGTGCTCAATAATGGAACCGCTAATATAAACCCTAGAGTCTCAATAAGTTCATTTGTTGCTCCGTAACAGTCTCCAGTTAGTCCGCCTAACATTTTGGACATTACTTTTCCCATCACAAAGGTCATCAATGATAATAAGATCAACAGTATAGCGCCTGCTGGGCCTCCAAGTGACAGGCAGATTAGTGATACTGTTAAAAGAGCAAAAATGCTGGCAAATCTCGAAGAATTGTCCCTAAATGAGGATCCTAAACCATTTTCTCTAATATATGGGAACACATTTAATTGTAGGACCATGCTCCATCTGGAGATACATGGCACCAATATAATGGCTAGTTCACTACCTTGTAGATTTAAGTTAAGGATTGATAGTAAGGCTGTGTATTTCAATAACAATATTAGTATTGCGCTTACTACGGCGAAAGATCCTACATGAGGATCTTTCATGATATTCAGGCGATCCTGAGATTTATAGGCACCGAACAATCCATCTGAGATATCCATGAGGCCGTCTAGGTGCAAGCCTCTCGTAATTATGGCTAGTGTGCCAGTTAACAATGCTGCGGTAATGAGGGTGGGGAAAATATTTGAACATGCTTGCTCAATTAGTAACAGTACAATTCCAATTGTCAAACCGACTAATGGATAATAGGCTCGAGAATTGCTTATATCTTGCGGAGAAATCTCACTCCGTATTCGACAAGGAATCAGAGTAAGGAAACTTATGGCTACTAGAAAAGGAGTTAACACTGAAAGCTCCTAATCCCTTGTTTTATTTCTATGACCATTTTAAATTACCCTAGAATTTTCCCAGTGATACCAATAATCAATCATCGTCCTTTCCCGATACACCTGCTTCAGCAAATGTGGCCATTTCCACGAGACACTTCGAGGCC
>Ga0114932_10002195_pt1 | contig 20943 bp, 19 predicted proteins | sample 2SBtaG_2_FD_87286 | JGI IMG/M metagenome (GOLD analysis project Ga0114932, IMG submission 87286) | Deep subsurface microbial communities from Kolumbo volcano to uncover new lineages of life (NeLLi) - 2SBTROV12_ACTIVE470 metaG | ecosystem: Environmental > Aquatic > Marine > Volcanic ... | reverse complement strand
GGCCGGGCTGGCGGCTCGGCTCGGCGCTAGCGCTTCGGACCTCGAGGAGGCCGAGGTCTGGCGGGACGGTGCGGGCTCAGCGATTCTCGAAGAGGGATGGGCCGAGGTCGACATCGACGATCTGGTCGAGGGCGTCGAGGCGGTCTGCAATGGCATGGCGGACACCAATGCGGTCGAAGAGGCCGTCTACGAGTTTGATGACCACGTCGCCGCGGCGGTCTGGAGCAACTGTCCGCACCATGTTCGCAAGGCCACAACCCGGGTCAGTCATGCGGTGAGGGACCTGCCCGAGGTGTTCGCTGGGCTCTCGGAGTTTGCCAGCCAGCTCGCCAGTCTCGAAGCGGTCTCGCGAGACATCGACCTGTACGACTACTGGATCGCCATCGCCCAAGCGCGCGAGTGGACTGACGAGGTCAAAAAGCCGGTCGTCTAGCGCTAGGGCTAGGGCTTGCGCTGTTCGGCCATCGTCTCGACGGTCTGGCGGACCCCAGGTGCGGCGACTTCCCACTCGTCCATCGGGTCTGGACGGGTGCGCGCATAGACGGCGAAGCCCAGCACGATCAGGACCGCTAGGGGCAGTCCGCATGACACAAGTCCGCAGGGCCCGCCGATCAACGACACGACGCCCATGGCGATCAGCACGGTGGCCAGCACCAGAATGACCAGCTCGACTCCGGGCTCATCGACGAGGTCTTGCAGCCGTTGCTTGGCGTGGGCGTTGGTGGGATCGGTCTTGATGGAGCGGTGGTAGACCGCGATGGCCTCGTCGCGGCGCTTGAGCTTGGCCAGGCAGTCCCCCAGATTGTTCAGGGCCCAGACCTCTTCGGGAGCCAGCGCAATGGCCTGTTGGGCCGCTTGCAGTGCTTCCTCCTTGCGCCACAGATTGGCGAGGATGGCGCGCTTGGCATCCCAGCTATGAGCAGATTCTGGATTGAGCTCGAGGGCGCGGTCGATGGCGGTCAGGGCCTCTTCGCGGCGCATCAGATGCAGCAGGGTGATGGCGTAGCGGTGGAAGGAGTAGGGGCTCTCGGGGGCCAATCGCAGCGCTTCTTCGGCGCACTCGAGGGCTTGCTCGTTGCGGTCCAGGCTAGTCAGGATGCTGCTCTTGAGGCGATGTCCCCAAGGGCTCTCGGGTCGAGCCGCTAGCGCGCGGTCGATGTGCTGAAGCGCGTCTTCGTCGTGGTCGACATCGTGCAGTGCCCACGCCGCATGCAGCCACGCCTCGGCATGATTGGGGTCGAGAGCAATGGCCGCCTTTGCCTCTGAGAGCGCATCGTGGGCCCGACCGGTGGCGATCAGCGCCTCGGCGCGTCGGATATGCGTCCAGTAGGCGTCGCCGCGCAGGCTACCGCCCGTGCTCTTTGAGCCACTGCGCGAGGTCGTCGTACATGCCGCCCTCGTTGGCATAGAGCGCGTAGTTCTTGGCGGTCTCGAGCCACGGGCCGATGGACGGCTTCACTTCCTTGAGCGCCTCGGCGAAGTGGCCCATGACCACTGGCTTCATGTCGCCGGTCTTCATGGCGGCTTCGAGGGCCGCGTCGACGGCGCTGTCGCACAGGTGCACGATGTCGGCGCCGCTAAAGCCCATGGTGTTGGCCGCCAGTACCGTGTAGTCGAGGCCCTCGGCGGGACGGTCACGCATGGTGCGTTCGAGGATGTAGGCACGTCCTGGACGGTCAGGCGGCGTGACCAGCACCGTACGGTCGAAGCGGCCGGGGCGCTTGAGTGCCGGGTCGACATCCCATGGGTGGTTGGTCGCGGCGACCACGTAGACGCCGTCGTTGGTGTCGATGCCGTCCAGCTCGATGAGCAGTTGGTTGACCAGGTTGCGCGCGCCGCTGTGCCGCATCTGGGAGCGCTTCTGGCCAATCGCGTCGAGCTCGTCGAGGAAGATGACCGTTGGGGATTGCCGCCGCGCATTCTCGAACAGCTCGTGCAGGTGCTTCTCGGACTCGCCGATCCACATGTCCAGCACGTCGATCAGGCCGATGCTGGTGAAGCGAGCGCCGACCTCGCCAGCAGTGGCTCGTGCGATGTGGGTCTTGCCGCAGCCGGGAGGTCCATACAGCAGCAGACCGCCCTTGATGGACTTGCCATAGGCATTGAACAGCTGCGGATTGCGTACCGGCGCCAGGAACTGCATGTCGATGCGCTTCTTGACGTGGTCCAGTCCACCGACATCGGCAAAGCTGACGCGATTGGGGTCGGCGTCGGGAACCAGCTGGATGACTTCGGCTCCGGGAAACGCGAGCAAGCCGCTGTCCCCACTGGTGGTCACCTGCTGACGTGCGGGTGCTGAGGTGGGTGCGGCGGCCCCGGTCAATGCGGTGTGCAAGCGCCTGTAGCCCGCCGCGCGTTGGTCGTAGCCCGCAGCATCGGCGGCATTGGCTGCCTTGGACAAGGCCTCGATGTGCGCGGGGTCCGAGACCAGCACCCTCTCGAGGGCCTCGAGGGCCTCGGCATGTCGACCCAGCGCCGTGAGCCTGTCACCCAGAGAGAGTGCAACTTCGGGAGCGGGATTGCCTTCGTAGGCAGCGCGCAGAGCAGTGACGACCGGATCTTCCATTTACAAGGCGTAACGGCGGGTCCCGGCGGCGGCATGTGGGTCGCCGCGGCTGGGCTCATAGCCCCGAAGCGAAGCTCGAGAGCGATGCTGCAAAGGCGATCGGCTCCTCAGCGAAGGGCACATGGCCCGAGCGCTGGAACAACTGCAGTGTGGCGTCGGGTAGCTCGTTGGCCAGGTACTCCGAGGACTCGATCAGACTGATGTCGTCTTGCTCTCCATGGATGAGGAGCGTTGGCAGGGTCATGGTCGCCAGCGAGGGCAGCAGTGAGCCGTCAGCGGGTGCCGATGCGCCGTTGATCAACCCGGCGATGTGAGCCTCGTGCGCGGGATTGTCTCCGGCCAACATCAACCGGTCCATGCGGCTGTGGTCGGCGCCCGCGAAGGCGTTGTGAGCCGGAAGGGTCCAGCCGCCCGCGTAGTCGGGGTAGGCCAGCCAGTCCTGCCACGCCAGGGGGGCGGCACCGACGAGTGCCAGTCCAGCGACTCGCCCATCGTCATGGTCCAAGACATGCTCGAGTGCCAGGTTGGCCCCCGAATCCCAGCCCACCAGGACTGCCTTCTGCACGTCCATGGCGGTCAGGGTGTCCTGCAGAGCCGCAGGGTCGCTGCCGATGTCGGCATCGACCAACAGGACCGGGAAGTCGGAGGCAAGGCTGTCGACCACCGGCCAGAACAGCTCGGGCTGTGCGTCTCCGCCCACGAAGACCAGGGTGGGCTTGCCGGCCTTGGGGTCGCCGTAGCGCACGGCGTGGGACCAGGTGTCCGCGATGGCGGTTGGGGCCGTGGTCCAGGCCGGGGCCAGGGGTTCAGCGGCACCGATGAGTGCCCCCGGCTCGGACCAATACTGTGCGACCTGGGCACGGCTGCTGACGTAGCTAGGCTCGAGGTACTGGTCGGCATCTGGGTCGCAGGCGAGGTAGCGGTGCGCCGACGCTGTAGCCAAGGCTTGGATGCTGTGGTGGTACTGCCCGGCGTTGGGCCCGCAGGCGTCGGCCAGCTCGGGAACGAAGTTGTTGAACGCCATCTTCAGCAGGTCGTTGGCACACAGGTCGGTGAAGTCGAAGTGGCGTGCTCCATCGAGCTCGATGCGGTGTTTTGGGGCGACCGTCTGGTCATAGGCGATGCGCTGGTTCTCGGGGGTCGTGCTGTTGTCGGCACTGCCGCCGATAATCACCATCGATGCGCGCAGGTCGTAGGGCTCTTGGTTCCAGACCCCCACCATGCGGTCGTCAAAGGCGGGAGCGAGCGGCATGATCAGCATGGGCCGGTTGTCCATGGCGCCGGCCATGATGGCGGTCGACGCGCCGAAGCTGTGGCCGGTCCAGGCGATGCGGTCAGGGTCGTAGCCGCCGTGCAGGAACGAGTCGGTGTTGTTGACCTCGGTCTCGAGCCAGTCGGTCAGTGCCGCGACGTCATCGATGCGCTCGGCCACGGACTGGTCCGCGCTGGACGCACCGTCGAACAGGGTGTTGCCGACGTGGTCCACGCCGACCACGACGTAGCCATGGCTCGCCAGGTAGTCGGTCAGAAAGGTGGACTGGTAGCGAATGCCGCGGAATCCGTGGCTGAAGAGGATGACCCCGCGATTGCCGTCCGGAGCGGCCATGGCGGCATCGCGAATCGCGTCGGTCTCGACGATGGTGAACAGGTTGTCGCCGCCGCCAAAGGACAGCAATGCCCCCAAGCTGCCCAGCCCGCCGCCGGCAAGTGCCGTGAGGTCTTCAAGGGTGAAGCCATAGCTGACCCCAGGACCCGTGCTGCCAGCGGCGGCCGGGTACCAGACCTCGGTGACGAGTGGCCGGTCCGGGCGCAGGGGGTCGGTGACCGTCAATGTGCGCACACCGACGGGGTGCGGGCCGCGAACCGTGGGGTCGGAGGTGAGCATGGGATCGAGCCCATCGCAGCGCCGCGCCCCAAGTGGAGGAAGCTCGACCGGAGCCGGCGTCGTGTCGGCAGGGGCTGTGCCGTCGGCATCATCGTCTTGAGTGGGGTCAGCTGTTGGGTCATTGCCGTCGGCGATGTCTGCGCTGTCGTCGTCGATGTCGTCGTTTGCGACTGGGTAGTTTGTCATGTCGCCACAGGCGGAGAGGGCAAGAACAAGCAGAACGGACAGGCGCATGAGGAACTCCCTTCGAGGTCAGGTGAACGCCAGGTAGTCATTTTATGACTAGTGCGCAAGAGAATCAGTTAAGGTGGGACCATGGCCCGATCTAGCAAACCCTCGAAGATGGAACTGCTCATTCTCTCCAGCCTGATTCGGCAGCCTATGCATGGCTACGAGATCAAGATGGAGCTGCAATACAAGCATGTTCGCTTGTGGGCAAAGGCTGATCATGGGCACCTGTACGCCACATTGACGCGGCTCGAAAAGGGTGGCCAGATCACCGGCGCCGAGGTGGGTGCCGACCGTCGTCGCACTTTCACCATCAGCGACAGCGGACGAGCCCGCTTGCTCAAGGGCCTCGAAGACCTAGGACGTGCCGAGGACAGCACGCACTTCGACATCGACCTGTTTTTGTCCAGCAGCTTTGCTCTGCCCCAGGCCCGGGTCATTTCATTGCTCGCTGAGCGTCGCGATGGGCTTGTCAGGCAGCACGCCGAGGCCGTCGAGATTCAAGCGGGCATGTCCCCATATGTGCCGGCAGTCGCCCGCTTGATCATCGAGCACCGCGTCGAGCATCTGCAGCGCGAGCTCGCCTTTCTCGATCGCGTCAGCGAAGCGCTGCGGGCCCAGGCATCTTGGGCGCCAACACTGGGACAAGAGCGCATCGGCGACTTCATCGAGCGCACGGGCGCTGCTCTCGAAAACAAATAGTACAAAAAGGACTACCGAGGGGTCTCGCTCGAGTCACAGCCGCTGGTGGCCTCCCAACCGCGCTTGACGTAGCTGCGTCGCCAGCTGAACCACCGCTTCTTGGCGGCCTGTGCTTCTTGTTGCGTCGCCCAAGGGGCAGGGGCGATCAGCCAGAACCCCGGATTGAGTCCTGGAAATAGGCTCGACTCCATCAGGTACAGCGGTTCGGCGCTGCGCTTCTGGATGCGCCGGAGGGTCTGGTTCAGGATGTCGGGGTCCTCGTCCTCTTCGCGCACATCCATGATCAGAAACCAGCCATCGGTTCCGGCAAGGCGCCAGCTTCCGGCTTGTGCCAGCAGCGCCAATGCATCGCGCTTGTCGTGTGGAAGCCACTGGGCAAGCTGGTCGTCCCAGGTCCAGACGATGTGGCTGGGGACCTCTTCGCAGTTTGGAGGTGCGCCGGTGCGGTCTGCGTGAGCGACGACCCAGGTCTTGCCGCCTTTGTCCGAGATGCTGATGATGGGGCCCTTGCCGTCGGTCAGCAGTCGGTCCGGGGCCGTCTCGAGCAGCACTTGCTCGATCCATCCGGCGCGCGCGGCGCGGCGCACGATGACCGTGGAGCCGGCGATCTGTCCATCGACCATGTCCTTGGCCAGCACCACGCGAACGGGCCCCTGGTTGCCCGCGATTGTTTCTTCCTCGCGATACTCCGTAGCGATGCCACAGTCCCCGATCGGCGTGTGCGCTTCAGGCTGTGTACTGCGCAGCTCATAGCGGGGAGCGGTGTCTGTCGAGACCGCCACCGAGATGGCGATGGACTGGGTCGCCAGCGCGCATCCCTGTTGCTCGGTGCGAGACAGCAAGAAGGTGTGGTCTTGCCACTCGGGCCCCTCCCACAGGTCACTGCGGGCGAGGGAGAGCTGCACGTCCCCGTCGCACATCTGGGCCAAGGCCTGTCGCAGCGGATCACTCGTGCGGGCAGATGCCAGGGCCAGACCCGGCAGCAGCTCTGCGTGGCTGACCGGGGCCCGTCGCTCTTCGATGCGTGCGTCCGTGAGCAGGGTGGCGGCCGCGACGGGGTCGCACTCCACAGGAATCGCGACGGCCACACTGAACCAGGCTGCGACCAGAGCTACCACTCGGTCACCGTCAGCTGTCCGCCGTACAGCACCTCTCCGGTTGGATCTGGGAAGGCAGCGGGGGCCACAGCCCAGGTGCCGGGCATGCGCGCCCGCGCCCGCGGCAGTGGCAGCAGCAACGCCGTGTCGCGAGTGGCGCCGCTCTTGTGCAAGATCGTGCCCAGTGCCAATCCGCCACCGAAGCCAATGCCTGCGCCGATCAGCGATGCAGTCAGGATGGTTCTTCGGTCTTCGGTGGTCATGGCCGCTCCCAAGGCAAAACTCGAACCCACCACAACGCCGCCGGCGTCCGCGAGCCCGATGACCAGTGGCGGGGAGCTGATGGGAGGAGCGGCCATGGCGACGCCAAGCACGAAGCCGATGTCGGACCCAATGACCGTGCGAAGCAGGTAGCGTTCGTCGCTGAGATCGGCGGTGACTGCGCCCAGGTAGCCGCCCCATGCGCCGAGTGACAGCGACGAGAAGGTGTAGGTCAGCGGCACTTCGATCAGCGGCGTGATGGCGCCGGTGGCGATGCCTGCGGTGGCCGGCAGCAGGACGTACCAGCCATGCCCGGTCTGGGGCTGCACCACGCCAAACCACGCAGCGCTGTTCCACGTCGCCCAGCCGGTGAGCAAGGCCACGACGGCCACGTCGGGGTTGTCGATCTCTTCGGTGGCGACAGCCCCCACATAAGAGCCAAGCCCCATGCCCAGGGTGCCCACCGCGAGTGCGGATCCGCGCCAGACACGCCCGTTGTGCTGGTTGTCGGGGTCGATGAGCATGCCCGCCCCCAGTCCAAACCAGCTGCCATAGACCATCGACGAGGCGCCGCCCCACGCCGCTTGGTTGTCTGGATGCAGTGTGGCCGCGAGTCCGTAGCTGGTCAGCGCACCCGCGGCGGTGCCAGCGGCGAACATCAGCTCTGGGTATTGCAGGTCAAAGGGCAGCAACAGAGATGCGCCTCCTCCGTAGCTGACCCCGAGCACCATCATCCAACCGTCTGCGTCTTCGAGGTCGATCTTGGGGGCCACCGCGTGGCCGATCGAGTGGCCGGCCAGCAGGCCTAGGCCCGCGGCCAACTGCGGGGCGCGAACGGTGTGGGGGCGGTTCTGCCAATACGATTCGGTCGCCCGTTGGCCTTGAAATGCGATCGAATAGGCCAGCACTGAGGTCGACGCGGCCACGCCTGTGGCTTGCAAGGTGTCGAGCTGGCTGCCTTGGTGCTTTTCACGCAGGGCCAAGCCGGCACCAAGGCCAACCCCTTCCAACACAAATCCACCCACCCAGCCCGCATTGGCGCGGTTCGGGTCGTCCACCAATGATGCGCCAATGAGAGCGCCACCCACCGAGCCCGCGATGATGTTCGAGGACACAAACGCCGCGTCCTTGCGCTCCATGGGCCATGCGCTGCCGGCCAGCCAGCCAAAGGTGGCCCCTCCGACGCTGCCTCCGACGATACCGGCGGCCACCGCCGCGTTTGAATCGGACTGCCCCAGCCGGCCTCCCATTCCCAGTGCATGACCGAGCGCCCAGGCTCCGCCTACAGCGAGGTAGGGGGCGCCATCGGAGCTGGTCTGGCGCACAAGATCGCTCGCCATCTCGGGGAACTGGGTGCGGATCGTCGACAGCATGGCCTCGCGCAGGGCCGGTGGCAGACCGCGGCGCCGCAATGCAGTCATGATGGCGTCCGCACCTTCGATCTTGCCGAGCTCACCCAGAGAATGGCTGGCAGCCACGCGAACCTCCATCGGCAGCGTCTCGTTGGTCAACCAACGAGACAGTGGCTCGAGGCCCTCGCTGTAGTTGGCCAGGGCGTGCGCGGCTGCGACTGCGACCGGCACACTCCGGGTCTCTCCCGCGTGGGCGAGTGGAGCCACGGCCCGCACGTCGCCCAGCTTTCCCAGGCGTGCGGCGCCATCGGGGCCGGTGTCCTCGGACAGCAGCAGAACCAGCGCGCTCAGGAACCCGCGGTCTGCGTCTGCTCCACGGTCGACGTGGGCCCGAAGTGCCGCGATGACGTTGTCGATCTGCGTCGGGTTGTCGACGGCCAAGCGAACGCAGACCTCGACTTCGGCCCCCTCAGCGGCGTCCGCACACAGGCGAGCAGCGGAGACCGGGGGCGGCTCGACGGGAGTGGGCTCCGCAGGCGGAACGGCGGGAGTTGGCTCCGCAGGCGGCTCGGCGGGCTCGGCCGCAGGCTCCTCATCGACGGGCTCTGTGCTCTCTGTTCCCTCTTGTGCAGCGGCGATGAGGGAGAGCAGGAGCAGAAGCATGCGTCAGAGTACCTGTTTACAGTGCTTGCTTTCGGCGTTTAGGCGGTAGGTGGCGCTCGCTGTGCCCACCGAGATGGCGCAGGTCCATCCGTCCGCACCGTCGTCCACATTGACCGTGCGGCCGCCCATCGGCAGGGCAATCGCCTTTCTGCCGCCGTCGACGACTTGGCCCTCCACCGCCATCGACAATCCCTCGGGCACGATGAAGGTGATGGGAATCAGTGGCGCATTGGTTGGTGCAGTGGGCTGCTCTTCGGCGACTGCAGGCGGAGTGGGAACAGCCACCACCTTGCGCCTCGTGGGCTGGGGGGCGGTCTCGGCTGCTGGCACAGACGTCAGGTCTGGGGCGGGCTCGGTTGGCGCAGAGGGCTCGACTGGGGCCTCGACCTCTGGGCTTGCGATGTCGGGAACGCTCGGGCTGTCGGCCAAGGTCGGCTCCGCTGTGGGCTGCACCGCGGCTTGGGGACTCGGCGCGGTCCAGGTCAGGGTCACTCCGGCTGCAGACATCGCGAGCAACAGGCCAATGACGACGCCGCGGCCTGTCGGTCCAAGGCGCACGGTGCCGGTTGCAGGGGTGTCGACCCCTCCGGCGGTGGCAGTGGCGGTGAGGGCTCCGAAGGCATCTGCTGACCGCTCTTCGTTGACGACGGTGCCGTCAGCGGTGGACTGTCGCGCGTTCTCGATGTTGTCCGGCACCCACGCCTCGGACCACTGACGAAGGTCGGGCTTGCTCAGAGTCTGGGCGAGCTCCCGGGCGGTTGTGCTGACCTCGGCGGCGGTCGGTCGGTCCTGGGGGTCGAAGGCGCACATGCGGGCCACAAGCTCGCGGATCTCTGGCCAGGGGCCGACCACGTCGAGGGCAATCGCCATGTCCGTGCCAAAGGCGCCGCGGGCCAACCGCGGACGTTCGATGGGCTGGCCTCCTAGCAGCTCGAGCGCAGTGATTCCCAGAGAGAACACATCGCTTGGGGCCTCGGCCAGCCCTTCGAGCCAGCGCTCGGGCGCCATGTAGCGGGCCGTGCCGAACTGCTGGCTGCGGGTATCCGCCTCGCGCGTGTCGAACCGGGCTCTGGCGACACCAAAGTCCATCACCTTCACGCCTCCCCGTGCGGTCACCATGATGTTCGAGGGCTTGATGTCCCGATGCACGACGCGCAGCGGGTCGGATTTTCCAGACGGGACTGTGCACCAGGCAGCGTCGAGGGCGTCTGCGGTTGCAGCGACGATCTCCATGGACGCGCGAGGCGGAATGGGCACCTCGTCGAGCCGGGACAGGTCCACCCCGTCGATGGCCTCCATCAAGATGGCCAGGCGACCCTCGAGAGTGGTCAAGCCGTGGACGCGAACGATGTGTTCATGGGACAGGAGCGCCAACAGTCGAGCTTCATCGCGCAGCCTGCCGACCAGCTCTTGGTCGGCGCTCCACTGATCGTGCAGCCACTTCACCGCCAGGGTCTGCACGAAGTCCTCGTCTTCGCGCACTTCGGCCAGGTGGACAGCGCCGAATGCGCCCTCTCCCAATGTCTTGAGCAGCTTGAAGGCGCGCGGCATCAGCCAGCCAGCTTGTCGGCCAGCTCCAGCGGTGGCTGGCTGTCGGGGAGCTTGCCCCAGCCCCACTCCGAGAGCTTCATCTTTTCGACCTGCTGCATAAAGGCGATCAGCTGTTTGTCCGCTTTCACAGGGTTCTGGAAGTTGGCGTTGATCATGTTGAAGTTCGGTGTGTCACCGACGCCGAAGTAGCCGACCACAATCTTGCCCAGGAACAGACTGACGCGGTTGAAGAGCCAGCCGATCGGACCCCGACGCGCTTTTGTGATCAGCACAATCTGACCTTCGCTGGTGCCATCGGGTCCCAGTCGGTTCGCGAACAGTGTGTGGAAGTGCAGGAAGTCGGGGCCCAAGGTCACCGTGCCCATGGCGCCGTTCCAGTAGTTCAGCGAGTAGGTGACAGGTCCTTTGTAGAACATGCGCAGAAACCGGCCGATGCGGCTGTCTTTGGGGGCGTGGCGCGTGTTCTTGAACACCATGCGATTGGCGTCAACGACCTCGTACTCCATGTCGAGCAGGTAGCCGATGTGGTGCACGCTCTCGAAGTGCTGCACGTCGATGGCGTCGGACATGACGATGTTGGGGTGGCAGTTCTGTTTGTACTGGCTGCCCACCGACCAATCGGCTTCGACGCCTTCGAGCTCGGGCACCGTGATGACCGGGTGTCGGGCTGTCTTTGCGGTGTAGACCCAGATCAGGCCGTACTTCTCTTCGACGGGCCAGTGTCCGAGGCGAATGCCTGCGGGGGCTTCGTCCATGACTGGAACGTCGACCAAGCAGCCCTTGTCGTCGTATTTCCAGCGGTGGTACGGGCACTTGATGCAGGTGCCTTCGACCTTGCCAAGCGCCAAGTGAGCGCCTCGGTGCTTGCAGTGCGCGTCGAGTGCGACGGCCACCCCATCGTCGGTTCGGTATAGCACCAGCTCTTTGCCCATCAGGGACAGCGGCTGTGCCTGGCTGCGACCCAATTGGCTCGATGGCATGGCCCAGTACCAGCCTTCGACGACCCGATCTGGGCGGTTGAAGACGGTGAGATTGTCATTGGTGAGAGACGGCATTGACCTGCCTCTATCCTCCCACACTCCATCCGAGTGCAATCAACGTCAGGTAGAAGAGCACTTTCGGGATTCGGAAGAGCGAGCCGATGAACACGGGCTTCCAGGGGACCCCCGCGGCCCCCGCCCCCCATGTGCTGACGGCGAATGGAAAGGGCGTGGTGGCGGCGACAGCGATGGCCCATACCCCGTACTTATTGAGAAACGATGTGACCTTGTAGCGTCGAAGCTTGCGAGTGACCCAAGCGCTGCGACCCACCAACTTCCCCATCGCCCAGCCGAGGCTGCCAGAGCCGACGGACCCCGCCGACGCAAAGGCGAACACGGTCCAGAAGCCCAGTCCGCCGCTGTATGCAAAGAACAGAATCGGCTCATGTGTCGTGAACGGGATGGCGTCCATGACGAATGTGGCCACCAAGACCCCCACCACCCCGAAGCTGTTGACAAAGCCCTCAGAGAATTGCTCCAAGGGTTCGCGCACAGTCAGGCCCAGTGCGATGATCACGATGATGAGTACCACCAGAGAGACACCGAGTCTCCAGATGAGCGTCGCTAGACTCAGCTCGTCATCTTGTGTCAGCTGCTCAGAATTTGGCGAGTTGTTGGCCAACGGTCCTCGCCTCGCCGGATAACAACAACTGCTCTGGAGGTCGCCGTGTTGCTGCTCCGCTTCCTGGTCCCAATGACTGCCCTGTTGCTTGCTCCCGTCGCCATGGCGGACGATGAGCCTGCTGAACCCGAAGAAACCGACGAAGCCGAAGAAGACGATGCCGGCGGAGGTTGGGTCACTGCCGGCGGTGGTGACTTGTCCAGCGCCGAGATGGAGCTTGACGAGATGAGCGCCTGGGCGGCACTCGAGCGCCTGCCTCCGAAGTACAGCTGGGAGCTTGGCGTGTCCGCCAGCTTCGGTGACATCACCTATTGGAACGATCACCGCAGCTACACCGGGCCGTATATCGGCCAGGGATTCCGGGTCGGCTGGGGCCGCAACATGTCTGGCGGCGACCATCGCTTGGGCGTGCAGACCAACTGGTCTATCGAAGGCCCAGTGCCGCTGTACTACACGATGGCGCTCGATCCGCTGCCCAGCTGGGACATGATCAGCCACAACATCCAGGTGGGCGCGTCCCTTGGACCATCGCTCTTGCTTCACTCGATGTTGGGCGAGGGCGTGTTTGCAGGGATTGCCCCCAGTGCGGCCGTCCGCATGGGCTACAGCCAGAGCTGGACGCGGGTCGGACGTCGCGTCTTTGTCGTACTCGAACCGCGGGTCAGGCTGATCGGAGGCGAGCCGCAGCTGGTCGGCGCCATCGTCGTCGGGCAGGGCCGCGGACGCTAGGCACAGCGGCGTTCCTTAGGAAGAGTGGGGCGCTCCAATGTGGCGTTCAGCATGTACCTGCGCTGAAGCTCAGCGTCGGCGGCGAGCCAGCAGCGCCGCCATTCCGACGATCAGCCACCCCGACGAGCCGCCGGTACTCGTGCAGCCGCAGCCGAGCCCGACAAAGTCGGTGACGCCGTCGCAGTCGTTGTCCACGCCGTCACCGTCCACTTCCGTCGCACCGGGATGGATGAGCTCGTTGTCGTCGTTGCAGTCGATGGAGGCCGTATAGCCATCGCCGTCGCAGTCTTCGCAGGTGTCCGCATCGGCGTCTGAATCGGTGTCCGTGTCCGTGTCCGAATCGGTGTCGGCGTCGGTATCTGAGTCCGTGTCGGCATCGGCGTCCGAATCGGTGTCGGTGTCGGTGTCCGAGTCGGTGTCTGTGTCTGTGTCTGTGTCTGTGTCTCCCTCGACGCAGTTGTCGGGCGGATAGAGCGAGGCATCGGTGTCGTTGCAGTCCTGGTTATTTCCGTTCGGGCCTTCGAATCCATCGCCGTCCACATCGAGGTCGACGCAGTCCGGCTCGCCGTCTCCATCGAGGTCGCCGTAGGTCTCGACGATGTTGCTGTCGCAGTCCTGATCGATGAGATCGCAGATCTCAGCGGCGCCCGGGTAGGTGCCGGGGGCGCCGTCGTCGCAGTCGGTGCTGAAGTCGTTCTGACCGATGTCGTCGCAGTCGCCGTCGGGATCGGTGTGCGGGCTGGAGCCACCGTGGCCGTCGAGGTCATTGTCGTGGTAGCAGCTGACGGTGTCGGTGCCGTTGCAGTCCTCGTCGATGCCGTTGTCGACAATGTCGGCGGCGCCGTTGTAGACCGCGGGATTGTTCGGTTCGCAGTCGGTGCTGTCGGGATCGCCATCGTCGTCGGCATCTGGGGCGCCGCAGCCTTCGGTCATGTCCCCGTCGCAGTCGCTGTCGATGCTGTCGCACTGCTCAAGCGCGCCTGGGTAGATGTCGCCGTCGCCGTCGTCGCAATCGTCGCCGCCACACGAGTCGTCGTTGTGTCCGTCGCTGTCGCCGTCGCCACAGGTCGAGACGCCACTGGGCTCGAACAGCAGTGCATCGGTCGCATTGAGAACCGACGAGTTGTAGCTGCGCTGCAGGTAGTAGCCGCTGAGGTAGCCGCCACCGGCCTTGTCCTGAATACCGACGGTGGCGCTGGCTCCCTTGCTGATGCTCGCGTTGCCGAAGTCGACATCGAGGTAGTGGAATTCGATGTTGCCGCTCGGGTACAGGTGGGCCTGCACGCTGATTCCGCTGGTGCCAGAAGTCACGCCATGGGTCGCTTCTTCCCAGCTGATGATCACCCGGTCTGTTCCGGTGTCGTAGTAGTGGTAGACGCCAGCACCGGTGGTCTGCGGGTTCAGATCATCCCAGTAGACTGCGATGTCGGGCGCGCTCGCACCACTGTAGGGAAGGCTGTTGTTGTTGTGATGCACCGTGCCCGTGTTGGCGAAGCGGATGCCTCCATTGCTGCCGACCATGACCTCGGTGTAGGTGTTTCCGTAGAAGGGAAAGGCCCAGGGCAGGGTGAGGTAGTTCTCGGCGTCGTCCCACAGGCCCAGGTCGGTGCCGATGAAGCGCAGGACCAAGAAGTCCGAGTCCGTGTCGTTGTAGACGTAGCCATAGGCGTCTGGCCCGCCACTCACAGCGAGTGCGGGGCTGCTTGCGAACAGCGTCAGGGCGAGGAGAGAACGAACCACGGGCGACTCCGCATGAGGTGTCAGGTGCCACCTGATACTCGGAGTCTGGAAGAGCTGCAACTGTCAGGCCGCTTTTTGCTCCATCTGGACAACTGGCTTCTGGTCGTCGGGCAGGTGCGCTTTCATGATGGACCACAGCTCGTAGGCGTGCTCGTCGACGGTCTCTTTGGTCCATGAGCTGGTGTCGACCGGGGGCAGCACGGTGATGTCAATGGGCACTGGCCGCACGCGGATGCTGCCCTTCTCCCATGCTCGGTGCGCCCCGGACACGACCACCGGAACCACCGGAAGTCCGGTCGACAGCGCCATGTGGATGATGCCCTTCTTGAGGGGCAGCAGGCGCCCGTCGCGTGATCGGGTGCCTTCGGGGAACATGAAGATGGACAAGCCAAACCGGGTGACGTCATTGGCCAGGTCGAGCATCGATGCGATGGCGGCCTGCCGGTTGCTGCGGTCGATGCGCAGGTGGCCAGACAAGAAGTACATCTGGCCGAAGAAGGGCCAGTAGATGATCTCCCGTTTGACGACGCCGCAGGTTCCGATGGGCGACAGGTACATCGCCAAAAACGCGTCCATGACGCTGCTGTGGTTGCACACATAGATCGCCGGACGGGCGCGATCGAGGTGTTCTTCGCCAATGAGGGTCATGGGGCAGCCCGACAGCTTGAGCACCAGCGAGGCGGTGATCTGTCCCCAGTAGTTGCACGAGCGGATGCGCAGGTTGCGGCTGGGCAACAGGATCAACAACACGCACATCTGAACCATGACGGCAGATGCGACAAGGATCCAGCCCGCTACGAAACGGAGAGCGCCGGCGATAGTCTCCATGCCGGCCACTATAGACCGCGTTTCCTCAGCTGCCGAGGTCGTCGATCTTGGCCGCGAGCACGAAGTCCGACCACACCAGGCCATCGATCTTGTGGGTCCAGATGTCGACCTTGGCCGTGCCCCAGGTGAAACTGATGTTTGGATGATGGCCTTCTTCCTCGGCAATCGCTCCGATTCGATTCACCAGAGCCAGGGCCTGGGCAAAGTCGGGGAAGGTGAAGGTCTTGGACAGATGGTGGTAGTCAACGACCTCCCATCCGTCGGTCAACTGCGGTCTCAGCTCGTCGATCTGTTCTGGAGTCATCGGCGGAATGCCACCGCGGCAGGGAATGCAATGCTTGGCTGACAGGTCGGACACGTTCACCTCGGGGTGGCGGCTGCCTAACCTATCCTTGACGAACCGATGGACGGGCTGCCGGTCGACTCATGCATGCATCAACTGTCCCTGCTGCTCTTGCTGTGGAGCGCGCCCGCTGTGGCCGCCTGCGGTGCGCCCGATTCCCTTGAGTTCCGCGAGTGGTTCGTCCGCCAGGACTCCGTCGTGTTCGAGGTGCAGCAGCCACGCTGTGACCCGGTTCCGCCGACTCTGCACTTGTTGGCTCCAAGAGAGCCGGCGCCAGATGGAGGGTGGCTGGTGCAGGTGGCCGCAACTCCGGACTTCGACGATGCGGTGGAGGTTGCTGGCTTTGGCGCATCTTCTAGGGGTCAGGATCCTCCTATTCCTATTCGCCAACCGCTGTGAACCCGCTGTCTGTAGGAGTGCAGACGGGGTCAGGATCCTCCCATTCCTATTACCCCGGAAATTTGGAGGCACTTCTATGCGCTCGAATAGGAATGGGAGGATCCTGACCCCTGCTACGTGGGCCATCCAAGCGAATCGGCGCGTGCGGGCGAATAGGAATAGGAGGATCCTGACCCCTCCACCCGCCCGTGTCTACAGCTGCCGGTAGAGCGCTTCATACTTGGCTGCACAGGCCTCGAGCGCGTACCGCTCGGTGACCAGCGCCAGGCTCTTTGCACCGAGCTGCTGCCGCTCATCGTTGCTTAGCTTGGTGAACACCTCCAGCCGATCGGCCAGCAGACTGGGGTCACCAGGCATGACGGTCCAGCCTCCGGCGCCTTGGTCGACGACAATTCCAGCGCCCCCTTTGCTGGTCACCAGCACTGGCAGTCGGGCTGCACATGCCTCCAACAGTGCCAGGGGCAGCGCTTCGGACAGACTCGGCAACACGAACAGGTCGAAGCCGGCCAAGCGATCGGGCACATCGGCGACCCGCCCGGTAAAGCTCACGCGGTCCCGCAGGTCTGCTGCATCGACCAGGCCCTCGAGCTCGTCGCGCAGCTCTCCGTCGCCCACCATGACCAGCCGGACGTCGACCCCGCGGTTTCGAAGCAACTCGACCGCCTCGATCAGAAAGCGCTGGCCCTTGATGGCGGTGTGGCGGCCGACGGTTCCGATGACGGGAGGCTTGCCCTCCAGCGCGCTCACCGGCCGTCCGGTCAGCGGGATGCCGTTCTCGATCACGCTGACCCGAGAGGTGTACCCCTTGTGTTTGAGCATGTCTGCGGAGCTCGGTGAGCACGCCACCATGTGGCTGACCCGCTTGGACAGCAGCCGCTCGATGCGGCGCACCAACGCCAATTCTTCTTCGTGCGCGGCGTGCTTGGTGTGCACCCAGTGCGGCACGCGAGCCAGTCTGCTGGCGACTCCACCCCACGACAACGCCGTGAACAGGTGGGTATGGACGATGTCGGGACGCAGCTGCCGCAGCTTTCGAGCCAGCCTGGGCAGAACCGTGGCATCCCAGCGGCTTGATTTCCCAAGGATGTGGGTGCGCCGGCGCAGCTCGGGAGACAGCCGTTCAAGCAGCGGCCCGCCCGCTGATACGCACACGATGTGGGTGTCCAGGCCCTGGTCGAGCTGGTGCTGCGCCAGTCGAATGACGAACGTCTCGGCGCCCCCGACGACCAGCGACGGGATGATCTGAACGACCTTCAGGACAACGCTCGGCGGTACCAGTCGATGGTCTCGGCCATGCCGGCGTCGAAGTCGGCTTGCGGCGTCCAGTCCAAGTCCGCTCCGGCTTCGCTGATGTCTGCCACCGAGAAGCGCACGTCGCCAGCGCGCTCGGCACGGAACTCGACCGGTACCTCCGCAACAGTGCTCTGGACGTAGCGGACCAGCTGATTGACGGTGGTCATGCTGCCGGCGCCGATGTTGTAGACCTTGCCGCCGGTGCAGGCGCAGGTGGCGGCCCTCACGTTCGCCCGTGCCACATCCGACACGTGAACGAAGTCGCGTCCCTGGTCGCCGTCGCCAAAGACGAGCAGCGGTTGGCCCTTCAGAGCCCGTTCGACGAACTTGGGGATGACCGCTGCGTACGGGCCGTTTGGATCTTGGCGGGGGCCGAACACGTTGAAGTAGCGCAACCCGACACAGGGCAGCCCGAGCGTACGGCTGTAGCTCTGGGCGTACAGCTCGTCTGCGGCCTTTGCTGCTGCATAGGGGCTCTCGGCAGCCACCCGCATCGTCTCGCGCTTGGGAATCTCTTCAGAGGAGCCGTACACCGCCGAGCTCGAGGCATAGGCCACCTGCGCCACTCCCTCGCGTCGAGCCGCTTCGAACACAACCACAGTGCCGTGAACATTGGTGGTGTCATAGGCGACCGGATCTTCGCAAGAGCCCGGCACAGAGGGATTGGCGGCCAGATGGATGACGTTGCTGCAGCCGTTCATCGCCTCGGCCACGGCACGGGGATCGGACACCGACCCCTTGATGAACTCGACATCGAATCCATCGAGATTCTGCAGGTGTCCGCTGGACAGGTCGTCAATCACCCGCACTCGATGTCCCTCTTCGAGCAGCAGGGCAACGGTGTGAGAGCCGATGAATCCGGCTCCGCCAGTCACCAGGAACATGGGACGACTCCTACAAGGACGAGTTCATGCTCGCCGCGGGCAGCATAGAGTAAGCGCCCGTAAGCGAGCACTTCGCACTTTATGGGTGACATGGGCGCCACAATCCTTCACCCCGGTCGCCACAATGCGCTTCTCGCCTCCCCTTTTTCTCGTGCTCTCGGCGTGCAATGCCGCTCCCCGCTTCTCGGAGCCCTTCGGTCCAAATCAACTTCGGTTCGTCGAGGAAGAGGCGCTCGTTGGTGCGCCGATGGCGATGGGCACGTCGAGCGCTGTGGTGTTTGACTCGCTTGTGGAGGGCACGACGGTCGTCAGCAGTGATCCCTCTGTCATTGCCGTTGGCGAGGTTCAGTACGAGCCCTCGTACGGCTTGTACTTTGCGTCGACCTACGCAAGCGGCCCGGGCGCGTCGGTTCTGAGCCTGCGAGACCCAAACGGGATCGAGCTCGAGGCCCATCCGATCACCGTTGGCATTCCCGACCGACTCGAGCTGCACAGCTCGACGGACATGTACCTGCACCAAGCCGATACGCAGGTCCAAGAGCTTGTCCTGTTGGCCGATGGCGAGGCCACATTCAACGTCCGGCTGTTCGAGGGAGAGCAGCGATTGGGAGGGGTGGGCGTGGTGACCATCAACGGCAGCAACAACCTGTGGGTCCAGCACAGTGAGACCCATGTCGACGCGCACCGAGAGTGGATTCGGTTGATGAGCGGAGCGCCTGGCGAGCACAGGCTGAGCCTGCGTGTGGGCGAGCAGGCGATGGCCGATTGGACGCTGAGGGTCGTCGAGCCCGATGAAATCGCCTCGTTGACCATCGCAGAGCAACAGGCCGGCGATCCGTGGCCGGGAGACACGCGCTATGTCGCTGCAGTTGCGCACACAGCGGACGGCGACCGCGTGTACGGAGTCGACGCGGACTGGCTTGCAAATGGGCGGTCGATTCGATCCGGGGCGTCCGGTGACATGTACCTGTACGTCCACAGCGAGGATGCAGAGGAACAGTTCACCGCGGTGGTCGGTGACCTGCGGGTGTCGCGGACACTTCCGGCAGACCACGGCTTTGTGACGAGCAGCAATGAACTGGGCTGTGACACGACCTCTGGTGCCAGATGGCTGGGTCTGCTTGCATTCCCACTGGTGCTGAGTCGACGGCGGACCTCCTAGCAGCGGTTTTCAGTGGCCGATCGGCCGATTACCCGGGCTGTCTCATTGGAGGTCCCCGTGTCCCAGCCCCAAGTCGGCATCGTGATGGGCAGCTCGTCTGACAAGCCCACCGTTCAGCGCACCCTCGACACTCTCGATGCGCTCGAGATCAGCTACGAGGTCCGCGTCCTGTCCGCGCACCGCACCCCCACTCAGCTGCACGCGTGGATTGTCGACGCTGAAGCGCGCGGAGCGCAGGTGTTCATCGCCGCGGCGGGCATGTCTGCCGCCCTTCCTGGCGTCGTCGCTGCGACCACGCTGCGTCCGGTACTCGGGGTGCCGATTGCGTCCGGACCCCTCGGCGGAGTCGACGCTCTGCTCGCCATCGCCCAGATGCCTGGTGGCATTCCGGTCGGCACATTGGCGGTTGGAAACGCCGGCGCAACCAATGCCGCCATCCTCTCGGCGCAGATCCTCGGACTGTCGGACCCAGCCATTACAGAGCGCTTGGCGCTGTATAGAGCAGCCAAGGCCGCCAAGGTGCTGCAGGCCAACGACACCATTTGACGTCGCAAGCCTGACAATCTCGGTTATACAGCGCCGCTGTCGCCTGGAGGCACCTTTGACCCGAATTTCCGCTGTCCTGATTGCCGGTCTGATGATGACCGCCGGTTGCACCGATCCCGAAATGGAGCAGCGCGTTGCTCAGCTCGAGCAGCGCTCGACGGACCTCGAGGCCAAGGTAAAGGCCCTTGAGTCTCGCCCGGCTGGTCCCGCAGGCCGCCCGCAGGTCGACCCCGAGAAAGAGAAGCTCGCTAGCGCACTGCTGCGCGAAGCCAGCCAAGCCAACGAGGCCATGAACTACGACCTCGCCAAGGCCAAGCTCAAAGAGCTCCAGGCCAAGTTCCCCGAGACTCGTTCTTCTCGCCAGAGCCGTCGGCTCTCGATGGACCTCGAGCTGCTCGGCAAAGACGCCGGCGAGATGGAAGTCGAGAAGTGGTTTCAGGGCAACGCCAACATGAACGACGGCAAGGCCACGTTCTTGGTGTTCTGGGAGGAATGGTGCCCCCACTGCCGCCGTGAAGTGCCCAAGGCTCAGGCCACCTTCGACAAGTACAACAGCCAGGGCTTGAACCTGGTGGCGGTCACCAAGATCACCAAGACCTCGACCAACGAAAAGGTCGACGCGTTCATCTCCGAGAACAATCTGACCTACCCGATCGCCAAAGAGACCGGCGCCCTGTCAGAGCGGTTCGGCATCCGTGGCATCCCGGCAGCGGCCGTGGTCAAAGACGGCAAGGTCGTCTGGCGCGGGCACCCGGCCAAGGTGACCGACTCCATGATTGAAGGCTGGATCTCCGGTTGATCTCGCTTGTCGTTCTGGCCTTGCTAGGCTGCGTGCCCAAGGCCCAGTACGAACAGTCTCTGGCGGCCCAGGCCGTGCTCGAGGCGCGTGTAGCGTCTCTCGAAGCGCGGGTCTCTGCTGCCGAGGCACGACTCGATGCCACCAAGCCGCACAGCGGTGGGGCGGTGGACCCGGCACGGGAACAGGCGGCATCCCAGCTGCTTCGCGAGGCATCTCAAGCCATGGATGCCATGGACTGGGAGCTTGCACGGGC
>Ga0114932_10002193_pt1 | contig 20956 bp, 17 predicted proteins | sample 2SBtaG_2_FD_87286 | JGI IMG/M metagenome (GOLD analysis project Ga0114932, IMG submission 87286) | Deep subsurface microbial communities from Kolumbo volcano to uncover new lineages of life (NeLLi) - 2SBTROV12_ACTIVE470 metaG | ecosystem: Environmental > Aquatic > Marine > Volcanic ... | reverse complement strand
CGAGCGACTACCAGGGCCGCGCGGTGGCCGGTGCCGGCGACGTCGACGGCGATGGCCTGGACGATGTGTTGATCGCGTCCAGCTCGTCCAGCCTGAACGGGAACTCGTCGGGCACGGCCTACCTGATCACTGGACCTGCGACAGCGGGGGGCAGCCTGTCCGGCGCCGACGCGACGCTCTACGGCTGGGCCAGTGGCGACGCCTTGGGCCAGGGGGTCGATGGGGCGGGGGACCTGGACGGCGACGGCTACGGAGACCTGGTGCTGGGGGCGCCCTACGAGAGCTCCGGGGCCTCCTACGGCGGCGCTGCCTATGTGGTGTCCGGACCGGTGACCGGGGCCACCGCGGCGGTCTACGCCGCATCGGGCCTGATCTATGGCACCAGCAGCGCCTACCTGGGCTACCAGGTCGCCGGTGCGGGCGACCTGAACGGCGACGGGCTCGACGACCTGGCCATCGGAGCGCCGATCGCCCCGGACAGCGCCGGCCTGAGCGCTGGGGCGGTGTACGTGTTCTACGGTCCGATCGTCGGCAGCACGACCGACACCCGGGCCGACGCCGTGCGCACCGGGGTGGACAGCGGCGGCTACGCGGGCCACGGCGTCGCCGGGGTCGGGGACACCGACGGCGATGGCTACGCAGATCTCGCGGTCGGTGCGCCCTACAACGACACCGCGGCCTCGAACGCCGGTGCTGTGTATCTGGTGCTCGGGCCGGTCAGCGGCACCGGAGACCTGGCGGCCGCCGACGCGATCGTGCTGGGCCAGGACAGCAGCGACTGGTTCGGCTTCCACGTGGCAGGTGGGGACCTGGACGGCGATGGCCTGGCTGACCTGGTGGCTTCGGCGCCCTACGACGGCACCGACGAAGGCGCGGTCGGGGTGTTGCTGGGGCCACTCAGCGGCAGCCTGGACGTGGGAGACACCGACCTGTGGGTCACGGGCGAGGACACCTATGACTACCTGGGCTACGGCCTGGGCCGCCTCGCCGACATCGACGGCGACGGTGTCGACGATCTGATCGTGGGTGCACTGGGTGACGCCACCAACGGCAGCTACGCAGGTGCGGCCTATGCCCTGTCCTGGTTCGACCCCTGAGCAGGCCGTCTACTGCAGGTGACCGTACAGCGCGGACACGATGAACACCGCTGCGATCGCGCCCACGATGTCCGCCGCCAGCCCGGCCCAGGGGGCGTGGCGGACCCGATAGACCTTGACCGCACCGAAGTACACGGCGAGCACATAGAAGGTGGTCTCGGTCGACCCCTGGAGCACGCTGGTCAGGTAGCCGATGTAGCTGTCCGGGCCGTGGATCGTGATGAGTTCGGCCATGAGTCCATAGGCGCCGGAGCCCGAGAGGGGTCGCACCAGGGCCTGGGGCAGGACCTCTGCCGGCATGCCCAGGGGCTCGATGGCCGGCCCGATCATGCCGCCCAGCATGCCCATCGCGCCGGAGCCTCGGAACATGCCGACGGCGCCCAGGATCGCGACCAGGTAGGGGATGATCACCACCGCGACGTTCCAGCCCTCCTTGGCCCCTTCGACGAAGGCCTCGTAGACCTTGACGCCTCGGACGGCACCGAAGCCGGCAATGGACATGACCAGGATGGGGATCACCGCGTCGCTGGCCTTGTCGGCAAAGTCCCGCAGGTGGGCCACGTGCGCGTTGCTCGCGGGGAGCACGGCCGACGCCACGGCCGGCACGACCAGCAGGCCGATGGACACCAGGAGGAACACGCCCAGTCCCCAGTGAGCCCGGGGTCCGAAGTCCGCGCCAGGCTGATCCGCCAGGTCGGCTTCGGCGTCTGCTCGCTCGTCCAGATCGATGTCTCGGCTCGGGGGGGGAGCCGCGAAGCGCGACTGGCGCTGCAGGGACTTGGCCATGAAGATGCCGGCGACGGTGGCCACCGCGGTGGCGAACAGCGTGGGTGCGACGATGCCCCAGGGGTCGGCGGAGTTCTCGGCTGCCCGCAGCGAGACGACCCCGCTGGGGAGCAGGGCCAGGCCGCTGGTGTTGATGGCCAGGAACAGGCACATGGCGTTGGTCGCCGTGCCCGGGTGGCGGTTGAGCTTCTCCAGCTCGTGCATGGCCTTGATGCCAAAGGGCGTCGCAGCGTTGACCAGCCCGAGCATGTTGGCGGCGAAATTCAGGATCATCGCCGCCATGGCCGGGTGCTCGGCGGGCACATCGGGGAACAGCCGGACCATCAGCGGCCGGATCGTCCGAGCCAGGAGCCGCAGCAGCCCGGCACGCTCGGCGACCTTCATGAGCCCCAGGAAGAAGGCCATGTACCCGATCAGGCCGATCGCCAGGTCCACACTGGCGCGGGCCCCATCGAAGAGGCCCCGACTGGCCGCGTCGAAGTTGCCCATCAGAGCGGCCGTCACGAAGGCGACGCCGAAGATGCCGAGGAAGATGCCGTTCACGTCGCCGGCCCCGTATCCGATCGGCTAAATGAGGATGCCATGGGACTTCGTGACAGGCTGAAGCGCGCCCTGAAGGGGCCAGAAGAGCGGGTCGACACGTCCCGCCCCACGTCGGCATCGACCAAGAGCTACGCCGGCAAGCGCGGCCGCAAGTGGGACGACGACGACATCGAGGAAGAAGAGGACGACTTCGACAACGCCCCTCGTCCCCGCCGGCGGAGCCAGGCCAACAAGCCCGCGGCCCAGGTGCTCGACGACGGCTTCTTCGACGCCTTCGACAAGGCCGAGCCGGCCAAGCCGGCCTGGATCGCCCCCGCTGCCACGGTCGCCCAGGCCGACGACACCAAGACCTACCAGCTCCACCTGTACAACGAGGTCGAGGGCCTGGACACCACGATCGACTGCTTCGAGGGCGAGACCGTGCTCGACGCCGCCGAGCGCAATGAGCTGGAGCTTCCGTTCTCCTGCCTCAATGGGGGCTGCTTCATGTGCGCCGCCATGCTGGACCAGGGCGACGCGGTGATGGGTGACCAGTTCATGCTCGACGAGAAGCACGCCGCGGCCGGCTTCCGTCTGCTGTGTTGCACCACGGTCAGCTCGGACTGCGAGATCCTGACGCACCAGAACGATCGGCTGGACTTCTAGCGCCAGGACTACAGCGCGCTCGTCTCCTCGAGCTCCTTGCCCCGCGTCTCGGGGAGCCAGAGCCAGATCAGCGCCAGGGCCAGCATGGGAAAGATCGCCGTGCTGGCGATGGCCGGACCGATGCCCCACGAACCCGCCGCGACGCCGACCAGCAGGGGGCTCGTGACGTACCCGATGCGGCCGAGCAGGTTGTTCGACCAGGAGAAGGCGTCGCCCCGCAGCTCGGTGGGGAACAGCTCGGTGTTGTAGGAGTTCAGAACCGGCAGCACCGCCGAGACCCCGAAGATGGCGAGGACCAGCGACGCCGTGAGCAGCGCGTGGCCGTGGGCGGTGTAGGACGCCACACAGCCCAGGCTGGTGAGCGTGTAGATCAGCACCGCGCCCTTGCGCCGGCCGATCACGTCCAGCAGCTTGCCCGCGGCGAAGACCAGGGGCATCGAGACCACGGCGGCGATGGTGATGCTGGCCCCGACCTGGCCGTCGGTCAGTCCGCGCTCGGCGACCGCGAACTCCTTCCAGAATGTGATCGCGGTCTGGGTGCACAGGTAGGTCAGGAACCAGATCAGCGCGAGCTGGAGCATGCGCTTCTTGTACGGGGTCTTCCAGAACGCCATCAGGCTCGGGCGGGTCTCGGTGCTGACCTGTTCCTCGAAGCGCTTGGTCTCGCGCAGGCTGCGGCGCGCCACCATCACCAGGACCAGGGGCACGGCGCCGACGAAGTAGACCGTGCGCCACCCATAGGGCGTCGTGAGCAGGATCGGCACCACGCCGGCGCACACCACGGACCCCAGGCTGGAGAAGCCCTGGAGCACCCCGAGCACCATGCCGCGCCGCTCGGCTGGGAATTCCTCGGCCGCGTAGACCATCGAGATGGCCCACTCCCCGATCAGGAAGATGCGCGCCACGAGCTGGGCCAGGGTGAACAGCAGGACGTGGGGGGCCAGGCCCGACAACAGGGTGAAGATGGTGTAGCCGCCGATGGTGATCATCAGGACCCGCTTGCGGCCCCACTGGTCGGCCTTGCGGATGAGCAGCCACGCGATGATGGTGCCGATGTTGATGACCGTGACCATCGTGGCGCCCTGGGCGAAGCTGATGCCGAAGTCTTCACGCAAGGTGGGCAGGATCTGGCTGAGGGCGATCATGTCGTAGCCCTCGAAGAACGTCGCCACGCCCAGCAGCAGAAAGAGCTTGCGTTGGTACGGTGTCAGGGGATCCCTGACAGGGTTTTCCCGCTTTTCCACTTGGACCTCAGGCGACTTGCATCGTACGCTGTGCGTGCTTGTTCACGGCCCAGGAAGGGCGTTGAGCCGACCTGTCCTCCTCCTTCTCGACCCTGTGGGTGCGCGCCGAAAACTCTTCGCGCGTGTGCTGCGGGTGGACTTCGACCTGGTGATGCCCAAGTCGATGAAGCAGATCAAGCACCTGCTCGAAGAGCAGCAGCCCGACGTGGTGCTGGCGTCGACCCATCAGAAAAAGGGCCACGGTCTGTCGCTGTGCACGCGGATGCGCAAGCTGGACGGCGGCGACTGCCTGATGGTGGTGCACGGCTCGGCGCCGGAAGGCGTGGACGCCGAGAAGCTGAAGCTCGGGCTCGGCAGCGACTTCAAGGTCGACCACTGGCTCCACAACAACGCGTCGCCGGCGCTCGTGGCGCTCACGGTCAAGCAGCTGCTCAAGGCCCAGATGGGCACGCGGCCCCGCAGGCGTCGTCGGGCGATAGCCCCGCCGGCTTCGATGTCGACCTCGTCGGGCCAGCGGCGGGCCTCCCAGGCGAGCGTGCGCACCACCGGGGAGTTCGAGGTCGAGTTTCGCCGTCCGCCAGTCGACAACCGGGACACCTGACCGGTCTCTGGGCTCGCCGCGCGTACTGGGATGCCCTCGGACCGGCGCTCCAGGCGCTGCCCCCAGGGCGGTCCCTGAGGTGGATCCGCTGGGCGACGGACGGGGCTCCTTTGGTCGGTCGCCCGGGCGTGGCCGACGCCATGGCCCGGGCCCTGCCCCACGCCGACGCGGCCCTGGCCCGTCGGCTCGCGGTCGCGGAGGCACGCTTCCAGCTGCGCCAGAGCCTCGAGCGCCTGGTCTTCCCGCGCCTGGACCGTTGCACGGTGACCGCCCACGTGGCCGTGGAAGGGCTGGACGCGGTCCACTCGGCGATGGCTGCCGGCACGCCGGTGCTGTTGATCGCCGGTCACCTGGGCACCCACGGGTTGCCGCCGATCGTCCTGGATCGGCTCGGGATTCCGGTCCAGGTCCGCACCTTTCAGCGGCCCGACGATGCGCTGGAGGGGGCGCAAGGGTGGGGCCAGGCTCGCCGCCGGCAGATGGAGGATCGGCTCGGTGTCCGCTACTTGCGGGTCGGTTCGGCCGGGGACCGGCCACGGGCGGTGCTGGCCGAGGGCGGGGTGCTGCTCACCACTGGCGACGGACTCGGGCCTGGGCGCATCGTCGGGGAGTCCTCGCGTCCCGCGGCCCTGGGCCTGACCCGCATCGCCTGGCCCGATGCGGCCTATGCACTGGGCCGCGAGGCCGGCGCGGCGATCCTTGGCTTGCTGCTCGACGACCGCCCCGATGGACCGGTGCTGCGGCTGACGCCCCTGGCCGGCCCCCAGCCCTTCGAGGCCTTCGTGGCCCGCTACCGGACCTTGTGGCGCCTGCGACCCGAGACCTGGCAGTTCTGGGATCAGCTCGCGGCGCTCGAGGAAGCCGCCTGAACAATTCTCTTTGCCCAGCGGCGCGGTGCCGGGTCCAACGGTGCGAACAACCCCTTGCACCGGAGTTCTCCATGAACCGCATCGCCAGCCTGTCCGTCGTCTCCCTCGTTGCTCTCCAGGCCTGCTCCGAGCCCGCCGCCGGCCCGACCCTCGACCAGGTGGACTACGGCGCTGACGCCGAGCTGGCGCTGATCGACCGCGCCGCCGCCTTGAGCGGCGCCCAGGACTACATGGACGCCGCTGCCGGTACGCAGCTCGACCTGGCCGACCAGCCGGACGCTTTCTACCTGCAGGTCAACGAGACCGAGGTGGGCGACCCGGACCCCAACGCGCCCCCCGCCAGCTCCTACGGCAACGTGATCGCCGGCAGCCTGATGGTGGGAAGCGCCAGCATCGCGACCGCCGCCGTCGTGGGGCCGCCGTCGACGGCCATCGGTGTCGCCACGGACGGCGAGGTCGTCCAGCTCGAGGACAACCTGTGGCAGGCCACCAACAGCGTGGTCATCGACGACGTGGCCTACGACCTGGAGTTCAACGTGGCCTACGTGCTGGTCGGCTACCTGGCCGAGATGCGCGTCACCAGCGATGACGGCCGCTTCGATGACGCCGTGTGGTTCGCTGGCTTCGTCTCTGCCGCCGGCCACCTGGGCTGGTGGGATCTGTACAACGGCTCCGGCGAGCTGCAGGGCGTGGTCGAGTGGATCGCCGACGGCGAAGGCACCGCCGAGTTCGGCATCGCCGCCACCGCCGGTGAGCACTCTGGCGACCTCCTGGCGTGGTGGCGCCACGAGGGCGACAACGCCGTGACCTACCACGACGCGAGCACCGCCGAGGACGCCTGGGTCCTGGTCACCGAAGAGGGCAGCGGCGAGGTCCGCCACCCCGGCTACAACCTGGGCGAGCGGTCCTGCTGGGACGTGGACTACATGGACGCCGCCTGCCCCGAGTAGGCCGCGACTCCGACCCGGACGCCGTCTGTGCCGCGAGCTGGCACAGGCGGCGTCGCCGCTCTGAGGGGGGTGACCCGGGCCCCCCGGGGGTTAGCTCACGGCTGTGGAACTCACCCAGGTCAGCCCCGACGCCGTGACCCTGTGGCGCCTTGCCGGGGTGCTGCGCAGCGGCTTCACCACAGTGATGCTGGTGGTCCCGGCCGGGGTCGCCCTCAAGGTGGCCACCGAGCTCTCGGCCTGGGTCGCGGTCGGCATCGTGCTCGCCGCTGCCGCCCTGCTGGTCATCCAGGCCATCGCCTGGCCCGGGCTGACCTGGCGCTACCTGGGCTACGGCGTCCGGGACCACGACCTGTTGCTCCAGCGGGGGGTGCTGTTCCGGCGCCGCACCAGCGTGCCCCTGAACCGCATCCAGCACGTCGACACCCACCAGGGTCCGCTGGAGCGGTTCTTCGGCCTCTCCAGCCTGCTGGTCTACACCGCGTCCACCATGAGCGCTGACGCGGTGATCCCGGGCCTCGACGAACAGACGGCGGAGTCCTTGCGGGACGAGCTGGCCCGTCGAGGTGGCGACGACGGTGTCTGACGCCCCCGTCGCGGCCGAGACACCGTGGTCTTCGCTGCACCCGAGCTCGCTGCTGGTCAACCTGGGCCCTCGGATCTGGCGGGCGATCAAGGGCTTCTGGTGGTTGATCTTCTTCGCGGTCTTCGGAGGCGGCGGCTGGGGAGACCTGATCGGGGTCGGCGTGGGCCTCACCGGCGTCGCCGGCCTGGGTGTGATCTCCGCGATCGTGCACTTCGCCACCCTGCGCTACCGGGTGCACGCCGGCCGGCTGGAGATCAAGCAAGGCCTGCTCAATCGCCAGGTCCGGGTGATCGACCCTGAACGGATCCAGAACGCCGAGCTGGTCCGCAACGTGGCCCATCGGGCCTTTGGCCTGGTCGAGGTCCGGCTGGAGACAGCGGGCGGGATGCGCACCGAGGGCATGCTGAGTGCCCTGTCCGAAGACGCTGCTGGCGTCCTGATGGGCGAGCTGGACCGGCTCCGCGGCCGAGAATCCGAAGCGGTCTTGAAGCGCTCTGAGGAGCCGGTGGTCGAGGTGGGGGTGCCGGAGCTGGTCGCCTATGGCCTGACCTCGCGCACGGTGGGCACGGTGGCTCTGCTCGGGGGCGTGGCGATCCAGGCCCTGGAGCTTCTGGAGCCCGAAGAGGCCGTCGAGCGGGCTTCGGGCCTGGGCTTCGGGGTGATGCTCGCGCTGGTGGTGCTGGCTTTTGCCCTGTCCTTTGGCATCTCGGTGAGCGTGGCTCTGACCCGGCACTGGAAGTACCGGCTGACCCGAACCCGGACCGAGTTGCGAGCCGAGTCCGGCCTGTTCACCCGCCGGCGGGCGCGGATCCCTCTAGAAAAGGTCCAGCTGACCCTGGCAGACGAGCCCGTCCTGCGGCGGCTGATCGGGTACGGCACCCTGTCCGTCGAGACGGCGGGCCTTGGCTCCATGCGCGACGAGAACCAGAGCAGCGAAGCGTCGATTCCGATGGTGCCCCGCGAGGACCTGGGCCGGGTGAGCCAGGTCGCGATCCCGGTCGCCGGCATCGACGCCTGGGTGGACCCCCTGGACCCCCCCCACCCCCGGGCGCTGCGGCGATCGCTCTATGGGGCGACCGGCCGGGCGCTCGCGCTGGCCGGGTTCAGCATCCTGGCGGTGGGGCCCTGGGGAGCCGTGGCCCTGATCCTGGTGCCCCTGAGCTGGTTCGCCCAGTACCTGGACCACCGGGCCCAGGGCTGGCGGGTGACGGACCACGTGGTCCTGTCGCGACGGGGGTTCTGGCGGCGGCGCACGTCGCTGTTGGCCCGGGACAAGGTCCAGTCCGTGCACCTGGTCCAAGGTCCGTTGATGCGCCGCCACGGCCTGGGTCGGCTGCTGGTCCGGGTCGCAGGCACCCAGGTGGCCCTCCCCGACATCGGGTACAACGAGGCCGCGGCGTTGATGGAGCAGCTGCGGCCCATGCCAGGAACACCATGACCAAGCTGGCCATCCTGGGCGACGTACACAGCCACTGGCAGAACCTGAGCCGGGTGCTGGACCGCGTGCGTCGGGAGCGAGTCGACGGCATCCTGATGGTGGGTGACCTGGCCTGTGCTGGCCGCAAGGGTCGGCGGACCCTGGACCGACTCGAGCGGTATGCCGCCGACGTCAAGAAGGTCCTGGAGCGGGTGCGCAGGGTCGGCGTGCCCGTGGTGTGGGTCCCCGGCAACCACGACCTGCCCTATGTGGACGGCGACGGAAACATCGACGGCAAGGGCCACAAGATCGGGGAGCTCCGCATCGCCGGCATCGGGGGCTCGGTCCAGTCGGCCCAGAGCTTCCCCTATGAGTGGCCCGACGAGCCCCAGATCGCCAAGGTCCCGCGGTCGGACATCATCCTGGCCCACTGTCCACCCGCACGGACCCCGCTGGACTGGGTCCCGCGTACCCAGAAGCATGTCGGCAGCGAGTGGATCCGTGGCCTGGCTGAGCAGCGGGGGGGGATCCTGGTGTGCGGGCACATCCACGAGTCCTTCGGCTTCGTGCGGCTCGGAGACTGCCTGTGCATGAACGTGGGGGGCATCGGACACCCCTTCGGCCGTGCCCAGCTCGGGTGGATCCGGGGTCTGGACGAGATCGCCCACGAGGATCTCGAGACCGGCAGGGTCCAGGTCTGGCGCCGCTGATGGGGGAATTCGCCCCGGTCAGGAGATCCACGCGCCGTTCGGCGCTTTTTGCATCCCGACACCGATGAAACGGGCGCCGTTACATTTCTCGTGGGAGGGCTAAGGGGGCGCAACCACAGCGTTTTTGTGGACGTGTCAAGACTTTCCAACCCACAGAGTCGTCAGTGGCTTCCCCGGAGAGTGTCTTGACATGTCTTGCACAGCCGATCCCCTGTGTTACGGTCCCGGCGATTCCTTAGGAGGTCTCTTCAGATGCTGCTTACTGCCATGCTGGCCATGAACACCGCATCGGCCATGCCCGTCGCCGACAAGGAGATGGGTGTTGGTGTTGCGCTCACCTACCCCGCCTACTCCGTCACGCTCAAGAAGTGGGGCACCCTCGACATCCTGCCCGGTGATGGCGACGGCGGCGCTGCCGCGTACGTCGGCATTCGTCCTGGCTACTACGGCCTCTCCATCCACGCTCGCGGCAACGTCGAGAAGGACTTCTGGACCCCGCCTTGGGAGTTCGGGTTCGCCGAGCAGCGCGTGTACTTCGGTGTCGGCGTCAACGTCGACTTCACCCTGGGGTACTACCGGAACCTGGCCATCGGCGCCGGCGGCCTCATCGGCTACCAGCTCGCCCTGAACAGCTTCCCCCTCGAGGTCGCCATCCAGATCGAGCCCGGCATCAACTTCAACGTGATCCGGTCGTACTACAGCCTGATCCAGTTCCGGTACTACTCCGGCCTGGTCGCGCGGTACTACTTCTAGGCCGACCTGCCCAGAGTCGTGCTCTCGCACGATCTCGCACGACCTCCCAGCCCTTCGCGGGTCTGGGAGTCGCTGCCTTCTGGGGCATGTTGTGAGCGTCCCGGAGACCGGAACGATGTTGATCTTCGCGCTCATCGGCCTGGTGGCCTGCGACGACGACGACGTCAAGGGCCCGCCGCCGCCGGTCACCTCGTTCCTGGAATTCCCACGAGAGGGTCCCCGGAACCTGCTCATGTTGTCGATCGACACGCTGCGCAAGGACCACGTCGGGCGCTACGGCGACCGCAAGCTGACGCCCTTCCTGGACCAGCTGATGGCCGAGGGCGTGCCCCTCGACGACCATCGGTCCTGCTCGAATTGGACCTACCCGTCTGCCATCTGTGTCTTCGGGGGCCGCTCGAACACCGACATGGCCTTCATCCCGGCCTTGAACAAGGCCCGACGCAAGGCCCTGCCCGATGGACACCCCCAGCTCCCCGTCTGGCTGCGAGACGCGGGGTGGCAGACCGGGCTGGCCAGCTCCAACAGCTACATCGGCGAGGACTGGAACACGGCCCAGGGCTACGACCGGGTCAAGGGCGGCCACTACTCTCCGGGCGAAGAGATGGCCGGCATGGGCCTGGAACTGCTGGATGACATGGAGCGCTCAGGGGACCCTTGGTTCCTCCACATCCACTTCCGCGACGCCCACGTGCCCTACGATCCGCCGCCGGAGTACCTCGAAGGTCTCGACGAGCTCGAGGAGCTCCCCTGGGACCTGACGGATCGCGACGACACCTACGACGTGATGAAGATGTGGCCAGACCTCTCCCCAGAAGAGCAGGCGCTGCTCTCGGCCCACCTCGACGTGCGCTACACCGGCACGGTCCGGTACACCGACGACATCTTCAAGGGCCTGTTCGAAGGACTGGACGCTCACGGGGCGCTCGACGACACCCTGGTGGTGGTCTGGTCCGATCACGGCGAGCAGTTCTGGGAGCACGACCTCCACACCCACGCCTACACGATGCACTACGGCGAGAACGACGCCTTGGCGTTCTTCTGGGCCAAGGGGCTGACGCCGGGGGTCTGGTCCGAGCCGACCACCCACATCGATCTGGCCCCCACCATCCTCGAGGCCATGGGGGAGCCGATCCCCGGCGTGGTCACCGGCGAGCCGGTCGGTCTGGCTCGCGACGAGCGGCCGATCCACACCATCTCCGACGCCCGGCTGGGCATCATGATGTCCCTCCAGGTCGGCCTGACCAAGCTGCAGTACCGCTGGAAGTACGGGGAGAAGGAGTTCTACCGCCGGGACAGCGATCCGCTCGAGCAGGACGACGTCTACGACAGCACGGATCCCGAGATCATCGGGCTGTGGGACGAGCTGAACCTGGAGATCGAGCGGGTGATTCCGCTGGTGCCAGAGGACAAGATCCCGGAGGACCAGGGGCCTTAGCCAAGGGGGTGACCCAGGGTGCGGCTGGGCCTACTGTGGACCCATGTCACAATTCAACGTCCTGGCGGCCATGACGCGGCTCTCTCAGCTCCTGAAGCGGGCCGAGGCGGGCGAGGAGATCGTGATCGCACGGGCGGGCAAGCCGGTGGTGAAGCTGGTGCCGGTGAATCCAGAGCCACTCCGGCGCGTACCCGGCTGGGGCTCCGAGCGAGCGTCAGGTGTACTGGCCGACCCCTGGAGTTCGACGCTCCTGAGCGGCCTGCGACGTCGAGGTCATCTGGTAGCTCACTCCGGCAGTCGCCCTTGGACCAGCACGCCGTCGTAGATGTCCACCACGCCGAACAGAGCGCCCGCCGCGTAGACGTCGCCTCCGGGGCTCACGGCCACCGAGTGGAAGACCTGGGACCTGATCTCGACCTCGTCGACCGGGGCCCAGGTGCCGTCCCGGTCCCGCAGGTGGATGGAGCCGAACCAGCCGCTGGCGGCGGCCCGGCCGTCGGCGTGCACGGCCACGCCGTTCAGGGGCTGGATCTCCCCCATGTCGACGGCCTTGAAGCCGGTGCCGTCGTTCTCGACCAGCACGCCGTGGGTCTCGCCGCCGGCGGCGATCAGGAGCTCGTCGTTGCCGTGGATGGTGGTCAGGAACTGGTCGGTGCCGACGTCCTGGACGCTCCAGGCGCCGTCCTGGAAGTGCAGGCCCTGGTCGGGGCCGCCGACCACCCACATGTCGTCGCTGCTGGTGCCGTAGATCTTGGTCAGCACCTCTTCGGTGTCCCGGGTGTTCTCGAAGCCCGCCGGCACGCCCCAGCCGGTGCCGTCGTAGTGCCAGAGCACCTGCTTCTCACTGACGGACAGGTTGTTGCCGCCACAGGCCCACACGTCGTCCTCGGCAAAGGCCATGGCCCCGAAGAGGTTGATCTCTCCAGGACTGGGCAGGTTCTCGAAGCCGCTGTCCGGGTGGTAGCGGGCGATGGTGCCGGCTTCGCCGATGAACCACACGTTGCCGAAGTCGTCGCCGTGCACCCACCACAGGTTGCCCTCGATGTCGTTCTCCAGGCGGGTCCACTCGACCCCGTCGTAGTGGAAGACATAGGCGCCCAGGCCGTCGTCGACGTCGGCGCCGACGGTCCAGACGTCGTCATCGGCGGGGGCCCAGGTGCCGATGAGGCCGCCGTCGAGGCCCCCGATCACGGCGGTCCAGCCGCCGCCGAAGTCCTGGCCTTCTTGCACGCCTTCGACGCAGGCCAGCGCCATCATCAGGAAGGGGGTCATGGGCTGTCTCCGTCGCTCGCGGCCGGGAGCAGCTGCCCCCGGACCAGGATGCCGTCGTAGATGTTGGCCACACCGAACAACGCACCGGTCACGTAGACGGTGCCGGTCGGGGTGACCGAGGTGGAGTGGAAGTCCTGGTGGCGGATCTCGATCTCGTCGACCACCGACCAGGTGCCGTCGCTGTCCCGCAGGTGCAGGCTGCCGTACCAGCCGCTGGCGACCGCGCGGCCGTCGGGTGCCACTGCGATGCCGTTCAGCGGCTGGGCGTCGTCCAGGACGAACTCCTGGAACCCGTCGCCGTCATCTTCGACCACCAGCCCCCGGCTGCCGCCGCCCACTGCGATGACCAGCTCGTCGTTGCCGAAGACCGAGGTCAGGGGCTGGTCCGTGGCGACATCGATCATGCGCCAGGCGCCGTCCTCCAACCGCAGGCCTTCGTCGGGCCCGCCGACCACCCACAGGTCGGTGGGGCTGCGGGCGTAGATCTTGGTGAGCACGGCGTCGGTGTCGCGTAGGGCGACCACGTCGCTGGGGTCGTCCCAGCTGGAGCCGTTCCAGTGCCACAGCACCTGCTTGGCGTCCTGGGAGAAGTTGTCACCGCCGCAGACCCACACGTCGTCGTCGGCAAGGGCGAAAGCCCCGAACAGGTTGGTGTCCGCCGGGGCGGGGATCGCCACCGGCCCGGTCTCTGCGGTCCAGCGCACCACCAGGCCGCCTTCACCGACCATCCAGACCGGTCCCGTTCCGTCGCCGTGCACCCACCAGAAGTTGCCGGTGGTGCCGGTGTCCAGGCGCTCCCAGGTGCTGCCGTCGAAGTGGTAGACGTAGCCCCCCAGGCCGTCGCCGGGATCTGCGCCGACGGCCCACACGTCGTCGTCGGCGGGGGCCCAGACCCCGATCAGGCCGGCGTCGAGCTCGCCGAGCACGACGGTCCAGTCCCCATAGGTCTGCCCGGTCTCGACCGCGTCGCGGCAGGCGGGCGCCATGAGCAGGATCGGCAGGAGCAGGGTCACGATCCGCGGTTCCTAACCTGCTGGATCGGGCTCACGGGTCGGCCAGTTGCCCCCGGATCAGGCCCCCCTGGCGCAGAGGGAAGGTGTTGAACAGTCCCCCAGCCGCCCAGACCTGGCCGTCGTCGGTGATGGCGACCCCGTGGTAGTCGATGCGCAGGTCCGGCACGTCGTCGTCGGTCACCCACTCGCCGTCGATCCGCTCCACCAGCGTGTCCCACCAGCCGGCCGCCACGCCACGGTCGTCGGGATGCAGGGCGACCCCCGCCAGGTTGGCGACGCGGTCTGCGCCCAGGACCTCTTGGAAGCCGCTGCCATCGTTCTCGATGATGCCGCCCTGACTGGGGCCCCCGACGGCGACCACGCGCTCGTCGTTGCCGTGGATCGTGGTCAGGAAGGCCTCGGTCGCCACGTCGACGGTCTTCCAGCCGGACGCCGAGCGGTGCAGCCCGACCTCGGTGCCCCCGACGATCCACAGGTCCTCGCTGGACCGCCCCCAGATCTTGTTGGGGGTCTTGCCGGGGATCAGCTCCCCGGGCTCGTCGGGGTCTGCTGCCCAGGCGTCGCCGTCGAAGTGCCAGATGGCCACCTCGGAGCTGACACCTTCGTGGACTACGCCGCAGGCCCAGACGTCGTCCGGGGCCAGGGCGAAGATGCTGAAGAGCGTCGCCGTACCGGGGGTGTCGAAGGTCTCGAACCCGCTGTCCGGGGACCAGCGCAGGATCACCCCGCCGTCCCCGACCAGCCACACGTGGCCGGCGTCGTCGCCGGCGGCCCACCAGATGATCCCGGAGTCTCCGGTGTCCAGCCGCTCCCAGGTCTGGCCGTCCCAGCGCCAGGCGTAGCCCCCCAGGCCGTCGCCGGGGTTGCTGCCCACGGCCCAGACGTTGTCCCGGGTCGGGGCGTAGACGGACAGCAGCGTGCCGTCGAGCTCGCTCATGACCACGTCCCAGCTGTCGGTGCTCAGGTCCGTGTCATCGGTGTCGGAGTCTCCTGCGCAGGCGAACAAGAGACCAGGGATCAGCGAGAGGGGGGACACGTGGATCATCTATCCGCCCTCACCGGGCTATGGATCCGGACCCTTCCCCGGTGCGCCATGTTCGTGTTCTCCACCTTGCTCGCGTGCTCTGCTGGCGGCGAGCCGCCGCCCTTCGACGGCTGGCCCGAGTACCTGCCCGGTGCGCCCGTGGCGGGCGCCGCCGAGTGGCCCATCGACGTGCCGGTGGGGGGTCCCATGGGCGGCTACTCCAGCCGCTGTGGCTACCTGGGTGGCGACAGCGCCCAGGATCGTCGTCAGTCCCAGTACACGGTGAACTGGGCCGAGTCGACGGGTGTGCAGACCCGCCAGGAGATCAAGGTCATCTGGCTGGAGAACGGCGACGACCACCTGGTCCTGGCCAAGGCCGACATCATCTACAGCTTCGACGGACTGGTCGATGGGATCACCGCCGATCTCGAGGCCGCCACCGGGCTGGACCTGGACGGCAATGTGGTGCTGGCCAGCAGTCACACTCACCACGGCATCGCGAACTTCTCGGACCAGTACCACTTCTACCTGGGCGGCGACCTGTACAACCCCGAGGTCTTCGCCCGGTTCCGGGCGTCGGCCGTGGGGGCAGCGCTCGAGGCCTACGAGACCCGCGAGCCCGTGGCCATCGGGGCCGGCTGGGCCCAGGACTGGGATCCGTCCGATGCGGTCTACCGGGACCGCCGGGGCGAGAACAACGACCTGGCCATCGAGGGCTGGGACGACCAGGTCGGCATGGGCAAGGACGAGTCCCTGCACATCCTGCGGATCGACCGGCTCGACGGCACGCCGCTGGCCATGACCATGACGTTCGGCATGCACGGCACGTCGCTCGACGGCGACAGCCCCATGATCTCGACGGACTCCACGGGTGGGCTCGAGGCCGGCATCGAAGAGGCCTTCGACAGTCCGGTGATGGTCATGCACCTCCAGGGCTCCGGGGGCGACGCTTCGCCGGCTGGCCGGGACAACAACTATGCGCGGCTGGAGTCCATCGGCGACTTTGCCCGGCCCCTGGTGATGGACATCTACGACCAGGTGCCCGTGAGCTCGGACCCGATCAGCATGGAGACCGCCAGCCGCCACATCACCCAGGTCCGCGACGAGATCCGGGTGACTCGGAACGGGCTGGTGGACTGGTCCTACGCCCCCTACGACCCGAACATGACCCCGGACAACGTGGTCTACGACGACCTGGGCAAGCTGCTGAGCCCCATCGACGAGTTCAACACCCAGTACGGCGGGGCCTTCTGTGGTTCGGAGCTCCCGCTGATCCCGGGGTTCTCCATCGGGGCCGACGTGTTCCCGTACTCGGGCTGTGTCGACGTCGAGGCCATCAGCGCGGTGTTGCTGGGCATCTTCGGCCTGGACTCCGTGCCGCTCCCGATGCCCGAAGGGCTCGAGGCCGGCACCACCGTCAGCCGGATCGGCCCCCTGGTCACCCGCCAGGCCGACGGCTCCATCGGCTCCGAGGACCTGCTGGCCGGGTTCTTCCCCGCCGAGACCACCGCCATGTACTCCGAGCAGTTCCGGCGCCGGGTGCGGGACGAGATCGGTGACGAGCGGGCGCTGGTGGTCGGCTATGCCCAAGACCACGAGGGCTACTTCCTGATCCCCGAGGACTGGCTGGCCGGCGGCTACGAGCCCGAGATCAACATCTGGGGCCCGCTCCAGGCCGAGCACGTGATGGAGGGCATGCTCGAGTACGCCGACAGCGTGCTCTCCACCCCCTGGCACGAGCCCGAGGACCCCTACGACGACTGGCCGTCGACGGTCTACCCCGACAAGGCCCTGCCCGACTTCCAGCCCGACGTGAACCCCGAGGCCGGCACGCCGATCACCGAGCCGTCCGAGGACTTCTGGGTGCCCTTGGACCTGGTGCTCACGCTGGACTCCCCGTCCCAGGTCTCCCGCGTGCGGGACACCGTGCAGTTCGCATGGTACGGCGGGGATCCGGCTGTGGACATGCCCCGTGTGACCCTGCAGCGCCAGGACGACGACGGCAGCTGGGACCCGGTCACCAGCCACTCCGGTCGTCCCATCACCGACGACATGGGGGACATCCTGCTCGCCTGGACCCCCGACCCGCTCAAGCCGGTCCAGGACCCCCAGCTCCACCAGTGGTGGGCGTCGTGGCAGGCGGTGGGCCACGTGCACGACCGCACCGGGATGCCTCTGGGGACCTACAGGCTCCACGTGGCGGGCGAAGCCTATGTGGGGGGCAGCGCCAGCTGGCCCTGGGCCACCGAGTCCTACGAGGTCACGTCGGAGACCTTCGAGGTCGTGCCGGTCACGCTGTCGGTCGGCGCGTCCGGCGATGGGCTGGACATCTGGCTCGAGGCGCCCATCGACGGCTACCGGTTGATCGATCTGGCGGGCAGCAGCCGCGGTCCCAACCCGGTCCGAGGCTCGGTGAGCCTGGACTGGTCCGATGGCTCTCAAGACGTGCTGGAGACCACGGTGGTCGGCGACGTGGGCCACGTGACGGTGACCGCACCTGGTGGCGCCACGAGCGTCACGGTGACCGACCAATTCGGCAACCAGGGCACGCTCGCACTCTGATGAAGAAGTTCATCGCCGTCGCCGGGAACATGGGCGCCGGCAAGTCATCGATGGTGTCGTTCCTGCACAGCAGGTACGGCTTCGACCCGGTGTATGAGCCCTTCGCCACCAACCCGTACCTGGACGACTTCTACCGGGACATGCGGACCTGGGCCTTCCACTCCCAGATCTACTTCCTGACCCACAAGTTCCGGCTGCACCTGTCGCTGGACGAGCGTCCCGGCACGGTCGTGTTGGACCGTACGATCTACGAAGACGCCGAGATCTTCGCCACCAACCTGGCCCGCTCCCGCAAGATGAAGAAGCGGGATCACGAGACCTACATGGAGCTCTACGCGTCGATGCGCGAGGCGCTCCAGCCGCCGGATCTGCTGATCTACCTGCGCTGCGACACCCGGGCGATCCGTCGGCGGATCAAGCTGCGGGGGCGGGTGAGCGAACAGGAGATCCCGGTCAGCTACATCCGCAAGCTGAACAAGCTCTACGAGGAGTGGATCGCCAGCTACGACCAGTCCCCGGTGCTGATCTGGGACTCGGGCCGGCTGGACTACCTGACCAGCCTGACGGACCGGATCGACTTCCAGCGGGCGGTGGAGCGGTTCTTGTAGGGCGGGCTGGCCGGCCCAAGTGCCCCTGAACTTCCGCCCGTCGAGCTCAAGTCCAGTCGAACTTCCGCCTCTTGGCCGACAATGGCGGCCCGATCCCGAGGCTGGACGTCATTTCAGGGACTTGGGATCGCTGGCGGCGGGCCGCAACGCCAGATGCGGCAGTACGAAGGCACTTGACCAGGCGGCGGGTGTGCTTCACACCGAGCGCACCAAGCGCACCCCCAGGTTGCCACCGCGGACCCCGGGCTTCCACCCCACGCGATCCGCGACTCGCGCCAGGGCGCTGCGGCTGCCCCAGGAGCCCCCGCGCACCGCTCGCAGTGGCGCGGTCGCCTCGAAGTCCGCGGGCTCGGGAGTCGGGGTCCAGGCTCGGCCGTTCACCACCCGAGGGCCATCGGCGGACCAGGGGTCGGCGCACCAGTCCCGGCTGTTGCCGGCCAGCCCGCGCACACCGTAGGGACTCTCGTCGGCCGGGTAGGCGTGGATCGACGCTGGCTGGGGGCGACTTTCGTGGCTGGCCGCGACGCAGCACCAGCTGGCGTCGAAGGCGTCGCCCCAGGGGTGGTAGCGCCCGTCCACCCCTCGGGCGGCCTTTTCCCACTCGAGCTCGCAGGGCAGGCGCCAGGGCTGTCCCGTGTGACGGGCGTGTTCCTGGGCTGCGGCCGTCGCGCTGGCGTGGTCGATCATCACCACAGGCCAGTCGGGCTCCCACAGCTCGCCGACCATGTCGCGGGTCAGCAGGAAGCCTCCCTCGGAGTCCCGGCCGTAGATCAGACCGCCCAGCTGGGCGGCCTGGGCCGCCCGCTCCCGGGGCGCGATGCGCAGGGCGAGCGCCTCGCGCCCTTCGGCCACCAACCGATCGAGCAGTGCGATCCAGCGGCGGTTGGTCCAGGGAAAGCGCGCCATGACAAAGGCGTCGACCCAGACGCGCTGCGCGGGCAGTGAGCCCAGCGCCTCGGCATCGCCGCCGCACTGGAACCAGCCGGCGGGCACGTGGCACTCGTCCGGCCCCAGGGCGCCGGTGGGCAGGAGCCGGATGGGTGTCGGGGCGTCGTCGCCGGGGGCGACGCCGTGCCAGTGCTCCAGGCGGCCGACCTGCACCGGCACCACCGCCGGCTCGTGGCCAGGCGCTTGCAGCCTCACCCGGTAGGAGCCGCGGTCCAGAGGCACCTCGACCAGCGGGGTCTCTCCCAGGTCCCGGACCTCGCCGGGCACCAAGCGGCGGTTGCGGGTGGACATGCGCTCGAGCCAGGCGCGGGCCCCCGGGGGCTCGGTCACCAGGGTCAGCGCGGCGTCGCCCCGCAGCCAGGCCTCGCAGCGACTGCGGACCCGGTGATCCGCCGGCAGGCTGCCCAGGTGCAGCCGCAGGCGGGCTCGGGCCTGCATCGCTGCGGCGGGCTGGCGTGCGGCCTCGGCCCGTGCCGCTTCGTCTCGGTGGCGCTCGGCGAGCTGGCCGTGGGCCTCAAGGTTGCCTGGGTCGTGGGTCAGCGCGGCCTGGAGCAGGCCTTCGGCCTCGAGCTCCCGCTGGAGGGCCTCCTGGATCAGCCGGTCCGCCTGGTCCTCCTGGGCCCAGGCCGCGTGCTTGGCGGTCTCTGGGGACCAGGAGGGAACCTCTTCCAGGGCCTTGGCGGCTTGGGCCCGCAACAGCGCGGCCCGCTCCCGGAACCCGGCGCTGACCTCCTCTGCTAGGGCCGCGTCGGCGAGCACACCTGCGACCTGTTCCTGCAGGCGCAGGCCGTGCTGCCACGCGGCCACCCCTTGGGCGAGGGCGCCGGCGTCCTCGAAGCGGTCGGCGGGGGTCCGGGCCAGGCAGCGGGCGCAGATGTCCAGCAGCTCAGGGGGCATCGGGCGGCCCAAGAGGTCAGTGCCGGCCTGCAGCCTCGCCTCGAGCCCTGGCGGGGGACCCCGCAGCACCGCGGCCACCAGGTCCTGGGCGTCACTCTCCCTGTAGGGCGCGTGCCCAAAGAGCACGGTGTGCAGGATCGCGCCCAGCGCGTACACGTCGCTCCGGGCATCCAGGCGGTGCACGTCGCCGCGGGCCTGCTCTGGCGGCATGTAGGCCGGCGTGCCTGCGACGGTGCCGATGCGGGTGGCAAAGGCGCTCGTGAGCTCCTGGCCGATGGAGACCGTGGTGTCGTCGTGGGGCAGGTCGCTGTCCGGGAGCTTGGCCAGGCCCCAGTCGACCACCAGCACCTCCCCCCGGTGCCCGACCATCACGTTTTCGGGCTTCAGGTCCCGGTGCACCACCCCGCTGGCGTGGGCGTGGGCCATCGCATCGCAGACCGCGGCAAAAGCGTCGAGCAGACGCCTCAGGGTCCAGCCGTCCCGGGTCGGCACCCACCGCCCGCCGGAGCTGGCGGCATGCACGGCCCCGATCACCTGACCCAGGGTGCGTCCGTCGATCTCTCGCATGGTGATGAAGGGCCGCCCGTCGGGCAGCTCTCCGCAGTCGTAGACCGGGTTCAGTCCCGGGTGCTGGAGCTGTGCGCCGACCTGGGCTTCGGCGCGAAAGCGGGCCACCAGCTTGGGGCGGGACTCCAGCCCGGGCTTGAGCAGCTTCATCGCCACGACCCGGCCCAGCCGGCGGTCCCGCACCCGCCGGACCTCGCCCAGGGAGCCCCGACCCAGCAGGCCCAGATCCTCGTAGCGATCGCCGTGGTCGGGGCGCAGCGGTCAGTCCTCCGGGAGACGATCCCGAGGGTAGCCCGGGGGTCAGGGCCACAACACCTCGACGGCGTTGCTCCGCTCACAAGGCGTGGAACGCGCTCACAGAGCCCAGATCTCGAGCGCCGTCTCGCTGGGGCAGGTGCGGCTGTCGTACCAGGTGCAGTACGTGCCCGG
>Ga0114932_10002192_pt1 | contig 20959 bp, 18 predicted proteins | sample 2SBtaG_2_FD_87286 | JGI IMG/M metagenome (GOLD analysis project Ga0114932, IMG submission 87286) | Deep subsurface microbial communities from Kolumbo volcano to uncover new lineages of life (NeLLi) - 2SBTROV12_ACTIVE470 metaG | ecosystem: Environmental > Aquatic > Marine > Volcanic ... | reverse complement strand
GTATAACTGAGATCGGTGCGGGTCCAATCGAGCACCGGCATAAAATTATACGTGAGCACCCTGATATCACAAGCTGCGAGGTTACGTATGCATTGCTTGTAATTTTCTATATGCGTGTTGAAATCTCCTGTTTGTGTTTTGATGGCTTCATGAACCGGCACGCTTTCCACCACATCCCAGCTCAGTCCGGCTGCCGCTATCTCTTCCTGTCTTTTTTGAATTTCAGCGATGGTCCATATTTCACCATTGGGAATATGATGCAACGCTGTTACCACACCCGTGCAGCCTGCCTGTCGTATATCGGAAAGACTTACCGGATCGTTGGGGCCAAACCACCGCATGGTATGCACCATTTTCGGAAGTCCATTTTTATGTTCAGTCATTTTTATTATGCAGTTTTCGATATTGATTGAAGGCTTGTTCGCTTATACGCCGCCGAAAATAGAGAAGCCGCCATCCACGCAGATCATGGCGCCTGTTACAAATTTCGATGCATCGCTCAGCAACCATACCAGGGCGCCTTTTAATTCATCGGCATGTCCGAATCTTTTGAATGGTGTTTGTTTGATCACCAGTCCGCCTCTTTCTGTATAGCCGCCATCGGGTGTGGTGAGCAGGTTGCGGTTTTGTTCTGTGAGGAAAAAGCCGGGAGCCAATGCGTTCATTCTTATTTTATCGCCATAACGATTCGCCAGTTCAACGGCAAACCATTGTGTATAGCAATCTACAGCAGCCTTACCCATGTTGTAACCCAACACTTTGGTGATGGCGCGTTTGGAATTCATGGAAGAGATATTAACGATGCTTCCCTGTCCGTTTTGTGCAATGGCTTCACCGAATACCTGTGTAGGGATCAGTGTTCCCCAAAGGTTCAGGTCCATCACCTGCTTCATGCCATTCATGCTCATCTTGAAAATATCTTCGTTGGGTTGCAACACACCTGCGGGCATATTACCGCCGGCGGCATTCACCAGGCCATCTATTTTTCCGAATGTAGATAACACTTTATCCCTCGCTGCTGCCAGTTGATCTTCTTTCAAAGCATCTGCTACCAATGCCAGCGCTTTACCGCCTGCTGCATTGATGGCGTCTGCTCTTTCGTTTGCAACCGCTTCGTTTCTTCCCAGGATACCTACTGCGCCGCCTGCTTCTACAATGGCATTTACAAATGCGTTTCCTAAAATACCGGTACCGCCGGTAACCACTACCACTTTGCCTTTCAGCGAAAAATCGTTCTCCATAATAATATATTCAAAATGATTTATGTATACAAGTTTAAAAGCCGCACAACCTACGCCAGTTCACCGTAAAAAGATTGGCAGATTACTAAGTTATTTTGATGTGGCTCATTTCACCCATCGGTGTTGTTGCATCCATGCATGCAGTTGATCCATCCATTTCACTGTGCTGGTGTGGTTATGCATACCAAATCCATGTCCGCCTTTCTCATAAAAATAAGTGGTGGCTTCCACGCCATTCTTTTTGAGCGCTTCCGCAAATACCAGGCTGTTGCCCGGCGGAACTGCAGCATCATCTTTGGCGTGTACTAAAAAAGTGGGTGGTGTTTGCGGAGTTACCTGTAATTCGTTACTGAAGAATTTATCTTGTTCTGCTGTTGGTTTTGCGCCCAACAAGTTTTTTCTGCTGCCAGCATGCATCAGCTCTTTGGAGAAACTGATCACAGGATAACCCAACACCATGAAATCGGGTCGCAGGCTTGTCTTGTGCGGGTTATCGATATACGCTTGTTTGAAATGTGTGCCGGCAGTAGAAGCCAGATGCCCGCCGGCGCTGAATCCTGCAATGCCTATCCTGTTTGATTGGATATGCCACTGTTTCCGGTTCTCCCTCACAAACTGGATAGCTCTTTGTGCATCCTGCAGCGGGCCCATGGTTTTATCCACCATGATGGAATCATCTGGCAGCCTGTATTTTAACACAAAGGCCGTAACGCCCCACTCGTTGAATTGTTTGGCTACATCTATTCCTTCATGGCTGAAGGCCAATATGCTGTAAGCGCCACCCGGACAAATGATTACCGCCGTACCGTTGGCTTTACCGGCGGGAGGCGTAAACACAGTAAGCGTAGGCACTGTTACATGGCTGATGCGCAGGATACCATCTTTACCCAGTTCGCTTTTTTCTTCCATAGCAACCTGCTTTGCATTCGGAACAGCATTTGCATACAAAGGGATGACCTCCTGGGCTTTGGTTTGAAAAACAGACATACAGGAAAGAGCGATGATGGTGAAGGTTATTTTATGCATAATTAAGATGAAATTATAATCGGAGCAGTTATTATTTGCAACAACCCTTAACCCTTCCTTCTAATACAAGGGTATGCAAACGGGTGCCGGTTGTGTTGGTTTCTACCGTTATGTATTTGTGTACTTCTTCATATTGTTGCTTCGTTTTCAGCGTGACTTTGATAAAACTTTCCCCCCCGGGTTCTATAGGCTTCTCTTCATATTCCGGAATCGTGCACCCGCAGGATGCTGTTACTTTTACCAGGAACAACGGATACCTGCCTGTATTCCTGAAGCGGTATTGTGCATTTACATCTTCTTCCTGGGATATGGTTCCGAAGTTATAAATGGAATCCTGCCAGACAATATTGGTAAAGTGAAGACTGTCTTTTAATATCTGCTCTTTTTCCTGCATTGTAGCGCCATAGGGTCGGGGTTTATTCAGCCCGCAGCCTATTAACAAAAAAACAAATATTATCCATTTAAATGGATTTATATAATTAAGCATAGACGAGTAAGTTTCATACATATAAAAAAACACCCTAAATTGGGGGTAGTAAAATATTCACTTGCAGTGAATTGTAACCATTTTAACCCCATTCTTACAGCAAAATAAACTAAATTTGCAGTACAATATGTATGGTTTTATTCATGATTGCCATATACTGCGTACATGTCCTCTTGTATCCTTTCGAACAACTATAAGCAAACCAATTTAATTACTCAAGATTTTTAATACAGTTGAATGATGACTGTGAATATTCTCATTGCAGATGACGATGAAGTGATGCTTCAGATTATCAGGTCTGTTCTCAGCCGCGGAAAGGGCTTTCAGTTATTCATTGCCAGGAATGGCAAAGAAGCGATCCAGATCAAGGAAAAGAACAAGATAGACCTGGTGATCACCGACCTGATGATGCCTTACGCCAATGGTTTTGAAGTCATCAGCGCTTTCCGGAGAGATCCGGAAACTGCCGGGGTGCCGGTTGTTATTGTATCTTCGATAGGCAATGAAGAGGCAGTGATTGAAGGGTTTAAATTAGGCGCCGACGATTTTATCCAGAAGCCGATCCAGGTTGGTGAGTTCATGAGCAGGATCAACAGGCTGCTTGCCAAAAGTTCAACAAATCTCCCATGAATATTCCTGTACAGACCGATTCATTTTTCGAGCGGTTTTTCAGACAGAATTTCTTTTACTTCGACCGTTACCCATTGGTCATTAAGATTGCGGTGCTGCTGACACTGATAGCGGTGATCACGATCCTGGTTGCATACTCTTCTATCCTGCTAAGGCGTTTTGCAGCTTATTTGCGGGAGAAGCGCCTCCATGCCATTCATCCGCATATCGACGAATTACTGACAGAATATGTGCTCCTGAACGAAGATGCCATGATGCAGGTGCCTGTTGAAGAAGTCAGGTTACAAACCGAAGTCTTCCTTTCCCGCCAGTTCCGCAAGCGCTGGCAGAAGCAGGCTTTGATTGACCGTATGATTCATTTTAAGAAAAATGTGACGGGCGATATATCCATGCTGCTGACAAGGGTTTATGTTGAAACGGGGCTTGACAAATTCTCCATGTCGAAACTGAAGAAAATGGGTTGGAGCAGTAAAGTGATAGGTATCGTTGAGCTCACTTCCATGGATATGACCATTGCCGATGTTACCATCCTTCCTTTAACCAACAGCCGCAACAGAACATTGAGAGCCGAAGCGCGCAATGCCTATATCAAGCTGAGCAAAAACGATCCTTTTAAATTTTTCGATGTAACAATGGAGCCATTGCTTATGTGGGACCAGTTGGAGTTGTTTCGTACCATCACCACTACGGAAGGATTGTCCATTCCTAATTTTGCACGCTGGATATCTTATTCAACCAATAAGAGCATTGTTGCATTCTGCCTTAAGCTGGCATTACATTATAACCAGCGCGAGGCCATTCCATCCATTATTCATTTACTGAATACACGCGACCACTATCTCCGCGCCGATACCATCAACTGTCTGGGCAAATTCATGGCGGAAGATGCAGAGGAAAAACTGGTGCACATGTATTTCAATCAACCCGTCAATTGCCAGATTGAAATACTTAAAGCCCTGGGACGTATTGCTACCGGCAACCACCTTGATTTTTTAAAGAATGAATTCCTGCGTTCAACCGATTTTGAATTGCGTAAAAATGCGGCAAAATCCATTATCAGGCACCAGGCGCTGGCAACACAGATGATACAGGAGCTTTTATCCAATGCTACCGCTGAAAACGCGCTGATCCTCAAACATTGCATGAACCCCCTGATCAAGTATTGATGGAACAACCTACGCTCATAGAAAAGATCACGCATTTTTTTGAATCGGGTATTTTCATTTACGGAATTACCCTGCTCATCAGCTATTCCCTCCTGGCCATACTTTCGCTTATAGCCATCCTTCGTTTCCAGAAAGAAGACCGCTATGTAGATTACAATTTGCTTATTACCAGTAAAATCCCGGTAGGCATCTCCGTGATTGCCCCTGCATTTAACGAAGGACTGACCATTATCTCCAATGTAAGATCATTGATGAATCTGAATTACCCGCGCTATGAAGTGATCATTGTGAATGATGGAAGCTCCGACGACACACTGGAAAAAATGATCCGGGAATTCGAGTTGGTACCGGTTGATTTCGCTTATCATAAGCGGCTCAATACTTTTCCTGTGAGGAAAATTTTCAGGTCTTCCAACGCCGCATACAGCAAACTCACCGTAGTAGATAAAGTGAACGGGAAAAGCAAGGCCGATGCCAGCAATGCGGGCATCAATGCGGCATCCTTTCCTTATTTTCTTTGCACCGATGTGGATTGCATCTTAAATAAAGACACTTTACTGAGGCTGATCAAACCGATCATCGATGAACCGCGTAAACGCGTTATCGCAACCGGCGCTACTTTGCGTATGGCTAACTCCTGCGAAATGGATGAAGGAGGTATTACGAGAGTGCGTGTTCCCAAACGCATTATTCCCCGCTTCCAGGAAGTAGAATACATCCGCGCCTTCGTGCTGGGCAAAATGGGGTGGTCTGCCATCAACTGTGTACCGAATGTATCGGGCGGATTGGGTCTGTTCGACAAAGATATTGTGATCAGAGCAGGTGGTTACGACCCGCTTTCATTTGGCGAGGATATGGAACTGATGATACGGATGGAAGCGTTCTGCTGCAGCCAGAAAATTGATTACGCAGTACGCTATATACCCTTATCTCTTTGCTGGACCGAAGGACCTTCCACCGTAAAGATCCTGCGCAGGCAGCGGATACGTTGGGCGCGCGGACTGATCCAGTTAATGAGCCAGCACCGCAGGTTGCTCTTCAACCCTTTTTATGGCAGGTTGGGACTCATTGTTATGCCATACAACTTCCTGTTTGAGCTGATCGCACCGGTGATAGAAGCGGTTGGCATTATTTATTATATCATCATGATTATAACAGGCAATATTAATACACCTTATGCCATCATGCTATTGGTCTTTGTATATATATATTCCGTCATGATCACTACCCTGGCCATTCTCTGGGATCAGATTACATATAAAACCTATAAATCATGGAGGGAAACATTCAGCCTTTGCCTGATGCCTTTTTTTGAAATGCTGATCTATCATCCGTTGGTTATGTTATTTTCACTCAGGGGTTATTTCAATTTTATCACCGGACAAAAACACAGCTGGGGCAATATGCAACGACAGGGTTTTTCCAATACGCCTAAAAAATAATTCCGTTTATGCCTGAACAACGCGCCACATGGGAAGTCATACAGTTCTTTTATGAGAGCTTCATATTCTATTATGGTGTCAGTCTCCTGTTGGTATATGCGTTGCTCGCCATCCTTTCTTTTATTGCCGTCAGGCGTTTCCTGAAAAAGGAACGGTTTGTGGACTATGAAGAGATCACCTGGGCTAAGCATGCGCCCGGTGTTTCCATTATCGCCCCGGCTTTTAATGAAAGTGTAACTATTATTACCAATATCCGTTCCCTGCTAACGCTCAATTATCCGAGATATGAAGTGATCATCATCAACGATGGAAGCACAGATGATACACTTGAAAAAATGATCGCACAGTTCAGCCTGGTAGAAGTTGATTTTGCCTACAATGAACGGATCGTTACCAAACCGGTAAAAAGAGTTTTCAAATCTACTATCGGAGCCTATGAAAAATTGACCGTGATAGACAAGGTTAACGGAAAGAGCAAAGCCGATGCCAGTAATGCGGGTATCAATGTCGCGTCCTTTCCTTATTTTCTTTGTACCGATGTGGATTGCATACTGGAAAGGAACACATTATTGCGGATGATCAAACCCTTCATGGAAGAAGAAGGTAAAAAAATCAAAGAGGTCGGAGAGCCTTGCCCGGAATGCGGTTACCGGCATGTGGTAGAAGATAACCGCCGCGTTATTGCCACGGGCGCCACCCTCCGGATGGCCAACTCCTGTGAAGTGGAAGACGGTGTGATCACACGCATACGTCCGCCCAGGCAGCTACTTCCCCGTTTCCAGGAAATGGAATACATACGCGCTTACGTTATTGGCAAATTGGGCTGGTCCATGATCAATGCCGTTCCCAATGTATCGGGCGGCCTGGGCATGTTCGACAAAGAAATTGCTATTAACGCGGGAGGGTATGATGGTAAGTCTTTTGCGGAAGATATGGACATGGTAACCCGTATGGTTGCCTATATGACCAGCAATAAACTGAAATATAAGATCAAATACATCCCTTTTACTCTCTGCTGGACCGAAGGCCCCGCTACATTGAAAGTGTTTGGAAGACAAAGAATGAGATGGGGCCGTGGATTGTTTGAAGTGATGTCCATGCACAGGCGTATCTTCTTCAACCCTTCCTATGGTTCCATGGGATTGATTGTACTCCCTTATAACCTGTTCTTCGAATTCCTGGCCCCGCTGATTGAAGCTACGGGCATTCTCTATTATATTTATCTGATCTCGGCAGGCCATATCAATTGGCCCTATGCCAGGATACTCCTGGTATTTGCATATTCTTTTTCAGTGATGATCACGTCATTGGCTATTTTGTGGGACCAGATTACCTTTCATTACTATCGCAGATGGACCGAAGTACTGGGATTATGCCTGATGGCGTTCCTGGAACCATTTATTTATCATCCGCTCATCGTGTTCTTTGCTCTTCGTGGTTATTTTAATTTTATTACCGGTAAAAAACACAGTTGGGGCAATATGCAAAGACAGGGCTTCAGGCCAGCTCAAAAAACAAAGGAGGCAGTTGTATGAGAGTTGCTATAATAACTTGCTGTACCATACTGTTGATGGTATCCGGAGTACATGGACAGTTTAATAAAAAAATGAATGCCGATGATTATACCGAGCTCACCACGCAAAGTATACAGCAAAAAAATTACACAGCTGCTATCCGGTATGCCAAATCAGGATTAGCCAACAGGTCGGGCGATGTGGACCTGTTGTTCCTGCTGGGCAAAGCTTATATGCTCCGGGGCAATGCCGACAGTGCCCGGCCCGTATTAAGACGGGTAGTAGTGAATCAACCTAAATACCGGGATGCCTATCTATTGATCATCAACCTGGAAATGCAGGACAAACACCCGGAGGAAGCCCTGTGCTTTGCAGATGATGCGCTTTACTACTTTCCGTATGATCGTGAGTTCATGCTGAAAAAAATGGCTGCACTGGACGCCGGGCACGACAGGAAAAGTGCAGACAAATGGGCCGATGGTTTGTATGACCGTTATTACAACGACAGTTCGATCCTTCGTTTTTACATCAACTACAAACTGGAAAACGCCAGGCGCTATCTCAAAAACGGAAATATACCCAGGGCCCATTACAATTATGATAAAGTACTGGAAGAAGACCCGGTCAACAAGGAAGCCATTGATGCATTATACAGCCTCGAACTCCGCAAAAGTAATAAGCAGGCTGCGCTGGACCTCACCAACAGGATGCTGGGAACCGACCCGCGTTCTTATACTTACCTGCTGCAGAAAGTGAGTCTGCTGGAAGAAATGAAACGATATGCCGAAGCGCTGGAGACATTGCAGATCATGCAGCATTATTTTCCCAATACACCTAAGCTACAGCAGCTGCAGCAATCGCTCCAGATGGCTTCTGGTCGTTTCTATATGAAGCAGGACCCTTACCTGCAATTCCAGTCCATTTTATCTCAATCACCTGCCAACCGCGAAGCAATCGACTATACCATCAATCTGGCCACATCAAAAGGTCTTTATACCGATGCGCTTGCTTTTGAAAATAATGCGCTTCGCCACTATCCCGGCGACCTTAACCTGCTTTTAAAGAAAGAAGGTACATTGGAAAGCCTGCACCATTATATTCAGGCTGCGACTGTTGCAGAAGACATTTTTAACCGGCAGTCTACTATTGCCAACAAAGACCGGCTGGTTGAACTGACACTACAGGCCGGCAGGCAGTATCAACAAGACATGAATACCGACAGCGCACTGGCTGCTTTCAAACGCGTCCTCACACTTGAACCGAACAACCTGGCAGCGCTTCAGTACTCCGCCAATTTGTTGGTTGCCCGCAGACAGTTCAAGCCTGCGCTTGTATTACTCGATCAGGCCATTTCCTCGCAACCTGGCAACAGGGATGAATGGTTGTTTAAAAAGGCTGATATACTCGCCCAATCAGGCCAGGTCGATGATGCGCTGGCAATCGCATGGCAGCTTGTGCAAAGGAATCCCGGCAACAGCGCTTACAACAACTTCTTGGTGGATCAGGCGCTTACATTAGGCAGGCAATACATGCAATCGGAAGATTACGATGGAGCCCGTGAGGCATTCAGGACCGCGCTGGCAAGCGACATATCCAATATGGATGCTTTGAATGGCATGATCAATCTGGAAAGCGCTGTGCACCGTTACGATTCTGCATTGTATTATGCCAACAGGGCATTGCTCGTACAGCCCGATGATAAAAACCTGCTGTTGAAAAAAGCAGGTGTGCTGGAATCGATGCAGTCATTCAGGGAAGCTTATGTTATTACCAGTGCATTATACAAGCGCTACCCATTCAGTAGTAAGCTGCGCAATACCTACCTGGAACAGGTATTAGCCTCAGGCCGCTACTTCAATAAAATGCAGCAGACCGACAGTGCGCTGTCTGAATTTTCCAAAGTGCTGGCGTTATCGCCTGCCGACAGCAATGCACTCATGTATACCATCAATATACTGAATGAAAAAAAGGCTTACGATACGGCACTTACATTGATAGACAGGGGACGTGAGCATTACCCTGAGAGTGAATATTTCCTATTGAAAAAAGCGGTGGTTCTTGAAAACAAAGCGTCTTATCTCGATGCATTCAAGGCAGCCGATTCCACAGCAAAATTGTTCCCTTCCTTGAAAAACAGGGAGTATGCCGATTATCTCCGGTCGAGAACTTTTAAAAACCAGGTAGGAATGCAGTTCCTGTACAGTGTGCTGGATACAGGCAGTCAAACCAGTCGTGCCAATATTGCCACTTTGCAATACCTGCATTATTTGAGCAAAGGATCTATTGCAGCCAGGCTGAATTTTGCAGGCCGCAATACAGGCACCGGTTTACAGATGGAACTGGAAAGTTATTATAAACACAATCCCCGTTATTATTCTTATGCCAATATTGGAATATCCAACAATATTGTGTTCCCCCAGTGGAAATTGGGGTACTCGTTGTTTCACAATTTTGCAAAAGGATGGGAAGCGGAATTGGGTGCCAGGTACCTGTGGTTCAAACAGGATCAGTCGGGGATATTTTCCATCGTTGGTTCCGGCGCTAAATATTTCGGCGACTTCTGGGCCAACCTGAGGTATTTCCTTATTTCCTCCGGTAACAGTAGCCTGTATCATGCAGCCACATTAAACATACGCCAATACCTGAATGATAAAACAGATTACCTGAGCGCTGCTTTCGGAATTGGCAACTCGCCCGATGAGTTCAGCAGGAACTTCCGGTTACCGGCTAACCTCGGCATTACTACTTACAGTATTGGAATGGGATACGCACATACCATGCAATACAGGAATACAGTCAGTATTTCGGGGAACTGGTACAATCAGCAATTGACATCGGGTACTTTCCGGAACCAGTATGATATATTCTTCAGTTTCCTGAGAAAATTTTAAATGCCAGGCATGATGCGTTTTGTACTGACCATAATGATCTCGTTGATGCTCACATCCTGCAACCGGGCTGCGGACCTGGTATTGGTATCCAAAGGCCACTCTGCTTATACCATCATCATCCCTGCTGAAGCTACTGCAAATGAAAAGAAGGCCGCCGGCATCTTGCAACAGTATATTCAACAGTTATCCGGACTTAGATTGCCCATTCAACCCGAGTCAGTTTCCGCTACAAGCAAATCGCCTTCTATTTATGTTGGCAATACGGAGAAAGCGCAAAGTTTTCAGGTTGGATCAGTAAATGGTGAAGGTTATTTGCTGACCCGACAAGATAATAACCTGGTGTTGTATGGCAGGCATGGCCAGGGGGTGGTATATGCGGTGTATGCATTCATCGAGAAATACTTCCATCTTTTTAAAGGCGCTGGCGAGCCTGTTTTTATTACTCCGGTTAGAGACCTTGTGGTGACCGGTTTTACGCCAGCAATATCCAACCCTGCTTTTATTTATCGGCAGGCTTATTTCCCTGCATCACAGGATGCTGAATACCTTTCGTGGCATAAACTACAACAGTTTGAGGACCTTTGGGGTATCTGGGGACACAGTTATTTTAAACTGGTAGATTCCGCTATCTATTTTAAAACACACCCGGAATACTTTTCAGCCATCGACAGCATCAGGCAACCTGTACAGCTTTGCATGAGCAATGAAAAGGTGGTAGAGATTGCCATAGCAGCGCTCAAAAAAAGAATGGAAAAATTTCCAGATGCTGAATATTGGTCCGTCAGCGCCAACGACAATATCAATTATTGTACCTGTGAAAAATGCAGGGCTATCCAGAAAGAAGAAGGGAGTGCATCCGGCGCCCATCTGCGGTTTGTGAACAGGATTGCTGCTGCTTTCCCCGATAAAAAGATCACCACACTGGCTTACCAGTACACAGCGGAACCACCTGCAAAAACCAAACCCCTGCCCAACGTGTTCATCATGCTGAGCACCATAGACGCTTATCGTTCAGCGCCACTTGTACAAGAAGCTTCTGCGCGTCTTTTCATGGAACAAATCAAAGGCTGGCGCAAGCTCACAGGCAATCTCATGCTTTGGGATTACAATACCCAATTCACTAACTATCTCTCGCCATTCCCAGATCTCTTTTTCCTGGCCGATAATATCAGGTTCTATCAATCGCTTGGCGTCAAAGGGTTGTTTTCGCAAGGCAGTGGTGAAAGTTACAGCGACCTCGCTGAACTGAGGTCTTATCTGCTGGCTAAACTCAGCTGGGATCCCCAGGCTGATTGGCGCCAGTTGATCGAAACATTCTGCTCGCAATATTATGGCGCTGCGGCTCCATTCATACGCAGTTATATTGATCAGCTACAGGAAGCAGCACAGCATTCCGGGCGTCCAATCGATATCTATGGCAACCCGGTATGGGAATACAATACTTACCTGAGCCCTGAAAAAATAGATGCCTATTCAACGATACTCGACAAAGCCGCAGCGGCAGTTGAGAACGATACATTGAAGAAAGCAAGGGTGGAAAGAGTAAGGCTATCCCTGGAATATACCGTATTGCAGCAATCCCGGTTTTTCGGCCCGGAAAAACATGGTTACCTCGAGCTCTTGCCGAACAAAAGCGGCTATCGGGTAAAAGCTTTGTGGCCTGGAAAAGTAGAACGCTTCGGAGCTGCTGCAACAAGGGCGGGTGTAAAAGAATTATCAGAAGGCGGGTTGAGTCCTGATGCATATGGCCAGGAATGGCAAGGACTATTTGAAAAAGGATGGCAGCCCAATCTGGCATTGCATGCTGCTGTAAAATTAGCTACTCCTTTTGCACCTGAATATACCAACAAAGGACCATTGACTTTGGTGGATGGCGTTACCGGCAATCATGATTTCAGTTATAACTGGCTTTGCTTTTACGGGCAGGATATGATTGCAACCATCGACATGGGCGAAACGAAAACGGTCAGTAATATACATGCCGCATTTCTCGATGATCCAAAGCACCATATCTTTTTACCAGCTTCGTTACAGGTGGAAGTATCGGCAGATGGCAGCCGGTATGAAGCCGTACAAAGCACTTATATGAATCAGCTGGGGGGCGCTCTTGAAGAACATTACAATATACACCGGATTGTGTTTGATTTTTCTGTTCCGGAAACGAGGATACGTTACATCAGGTTTTCTGCAAAAAATCATGCTTCCTTGCCTAAGTGGCGTTATCATCCTAATAAAAAGCCTATGATCGCTTGTGATGAAATATATGTTTTATAATACCTAATGTATTGATGATATGACACAGATACTGACTGTTGATGACGACCATATTATGCTGGTAATACTGAAGACCGTTCTTACGAAAGAAGGTTACCATGTTACACAGGTCAAGAACGGAAAAGAAGCCATCGCGCTCAAAGATCGATTTGCATTCGACCTGGTCATTTGTGATCTCATGATGCCGTATGCGAATGGATATGAAGTGCTCAGCAGTTTCAGGAATGATCCTGTTACCGCCAATACACCTATCATCATTCTTTCATCGATAGGCAATACAGCTACTATTGAAGAAGTTTTGTCGCTGGGAGCAAACGAATTCATTTCCAAACCTTTCACTTCAGCAGATTTGCTTGGCAAGATCAAAACATTATTGAACACAAGAGAACATACAAATATTAGCCTGCATGAACAACGCTGACCATATCACTTTCTAAACCTATTTCTCTTTGCCCGTCGTAACACATTGCCTTGTATTCACGTATTTCGGGCTTCTCTTCTGTCGCCAATGGCCGCTTGTCAATAAACGGCGATCTCCTCCCGATACCCAAATATTTCCATTCTTCTTCTCCGCGGAGTCTGCCGTATAGTTTAACACCAAACATTCGTTTCTTGATGAACCGCACCGATACTTTTCCCAGCAATGAAGTGGGATGGAGTTCGGGTTTCAGGTCGCCGAAGTTGACTGGCTGTCCTGTTATAACCACTCTCAATTCTGCACCCATATTGGGAGAATAATTGCCAAAAGTCTTCATAAAGCGAACCATTCTGCGGATCTCTTTCAAATGGATTTCCTGAAAAAGCTTTTGGCAGATGTCGCTTCCCGGAATGAATTCCGTTTGATAGCTACATCAGCAATGTTGTCGATGAGTGCCTGTGCGATCTTTTGTTGTTCCAGTATTTGTTCTGGTGTGAGTCCGAGTGATGCCCCCAACTCCCCAATCTTTTGCTTATAGGTGTGGGCCCATACGCTCAGTTTACCATCGGTGCGCGGGATGTAATGATCAAATAGCTTCATAAAAACAGCTTATATGAATAATAGTTTTCACTAATAAAACAAATAACAATCATATATGCAAGTTTTTTTCAGCAGTTTTTAATTCATTGGCATATAAAGTATTGATTGTCAATGCAGTTAATGGATAACTCCGGCTGCACTGCATGACCCACGAACAGGCTGGCAGGTGTGGTGCACTACTTATACAATTGGTAATTCCATACTATACAATTGTCAGTTGTATAGTATGCAGCTAACAGTTGCAAGCTCTTGGAAGCCGTGTACTACTTATGCAATTGGGGTTTGTATACTATACAATTGTTGGTTGTATGGTATACCGTTTCAATCCGTTCATTTTCCCCTAAAAAACTGGCGATGCGTGCTCCAGCGTCAACTGTAGCTGCACTAGCCAACATTGCATGACCTTCCAGCTTTGTTATAAAATGTCTTAACTTTTACCCTTGATCCTCCCCAATTAGGGGGCGATACAATCATTATATACTTTTAAAAACTGCAAACGAGTTTAAAAAAACATACACACTTGTTTTTACTGGTAACGGTATTATCCTTACTAAGTATAAATCGTTTTGCAATTGGCAGAGCGTATTATATAAGCCTTCAGGGAAACGATGTAAATCCTGGCACAAAAGCGGCCCCTTTTAAAACAATTGACAAAATAAATAACATACGACTTAACGCCGGAGATACAGTTTATTTTCAATCGGGGCAAACTTTTAAAGGAACAATAGAGATTGATTCTGTTACTACAGGTAATCAAAGCCATCCAATCGTTATCAGGTCTTATGGAAAAGGCATAGCAACTATTGATGCTGATAGCGCCGCCGCGATTAGTTTATACCGGACACAATATATTGCTATCCGCCATTTACACTTAAAAGGGGCCGGCCGGAAGAACGGCAATACTAAATCCGGCCTGTTGATGGTGGGTTGTAATCATATTCAAGTTGATAGTATGGAGGTCAGCGGGTTTCAAAAACCGGGTGTACTTGTATTTACTTCTACCGAGATCATTTTAAGATTTATAAATGCGCATGACAACGGCTCTGCCGGTATTACTATTGAAGGAGATTTGGGTAAAAAGAATTCTAAGAATATCCTGATACGTTACTGTCGGGCAGAAAATAATCCCGGCGACCCAACTAATTTAACCAATCACAGCGGGAATGGTATCGTTGTAGGAAATTGTAAAAATGTATTGATTGATCAGTGTACCGCTACCAATAATGGATGGGATATGCCACGAATAGGTAACGGTCCCGTTGGTATATGGGCCTATGAGGCAGACAGCGTCATTATCCAGCATTGCCTGTCGTATCGTAATAAGACATCTAAAGGTGGCGCAGATGGAGGCGGGTTTGACCTGGATGGCGGCGTTACCAATTCCATCATTCAATATTGTGTTTCGTACGAAAACCAAGGGAGTGGTTATTGCATATTTCAGTACTGGGGGGCGAGCCCCTGGTATCATAATATTTACAGGTATAACATAAGCGAGAATGATGGCACCGTTTCCGATTCACAAGCCGGTCTTTATGTATGGAACAGCTCCGACGATGAAAAGCAATTTTACGACTGTGACGTATATGGCAATATTATTTATAATAGCAAAGTAGCAGCTATTTGCTTTTCAGAAAAAAGCGAAAGCAAAGGCATCCGGTTTCACGATAATATATTCGTTGGCAGGGATTCACTTATCAGGGGAATCGATAAGATCGGCGATGTTAAGTACCAGGGAAATGACTGGTGGAGTTTAAAAAGCGGATTCAACATCGATGGCATCAAACAATTGAAAGCATGGGTAACTAAGACTGGTAAGGAAATGAAAGACGGTCAGGTAATAGGCCTTAATGTATTCCCTGCATTTAAAAACCCAGGCAAAATCAATATAACATCAGCATCCCAAATAAGCTCCTTTACCAACTATCAATTGCCCAAAGAATCGGGGTTGAAGGACAAGCTAAAATTGTTACAGTTAAAATGAAAAGGCTGATTCCAATAATGATTCTTTGTAATTTTTTACTGATAAAACACAGTGGGCTTGCACAGATTCCCAAGTCGCCGGATGTTAATGGCAAAGAATGGCATGATACACAGGGAAACTTTATTAACGCGCATGGGGCAGGCATACTGCATCACAATGACACTTATTACTTGTTCGGGGAAATAAAAAAAGGCAACACCTGGTTGGTGGCGGGGCAAAGCTGGGAAGATTATCGTGTGCCGGCGGGTGGTGTATCTTGTTATTCTTCAAAGGATTTGAAAACCTGGAAATACGAGGGTGTAGCATTATCCCCGGTAAAAGGCGATACCACAAATGACTTGGATACAGGCAGGGTCATTGAACGCCCAAAAGTGATCTATAACCGTGCGACTAAAAAATTTGTCATGTGGATGCACGTGGATAAGAACGATTATTCATATTCGCGTGCCGGCGTTGCAGTAAGTGACAATCCCGCCGGACCGTATCGGTATATAAGAAGCGTGCAACCAAACGGTCAAATGTCTCGTGATATGACCCTTTTCCAGGATGATGATGGCAAAGCCTATCTGATCTATTCATCTGAACAAAATAATACCATGCAGGTATGCCTCTTAAATGACGATTACCTGAGCCCGACAAAAATTTTCAGCAGGATATTGGTAGATCGCAGGCGCGAGGCCCCCGCACTATTTAAAAGCGAAGGAAAATATTATTTAATTACTTCGTCTTGCACTGGCTGGTCGCCCAACGCAGCTACTTATGCCGTGGCCAATCAGGTATTAGGTCCATGGAAAGAATACGAAAACCCATGCAAAGGCGCTGGCGCCGATACAAAATTCGGATCACAAAGCACTTATGTGTTGCCCATTAATGGAAAAACAAAAACGTTCCTGTTTATGGCTGATACCTGGAATAAAACGGACCTTAAACAATCGGGGTATTTGTGGTTGTCTTTAAAGATCAATAACGGCAAGGTTGAAATAAAAAAGTTTGTCTATTGATTTGTTCTACTTACCCCTTTTCTTCCAATCGTTTTGCAATAAACAGCACCTCTTTTACCCAAAGTGATGGATTGTCTATTTGCTCAATAATTTTTCCTTTTTTCAATACAGCCATCTGTTTAGGGATCTTATCTGAACTATCGTATAAATATGCATCAGTAAAATTCAGAATTTCAGATTTCAGATATGTCAATCCCATCCGGTAACGTTGTTCTATAATCGGAACTGCAATGTCATGCCCACCTTGGGCAACGCGGTTTAGCACACGATCTTTGTTTATTTCCACATCGTCCGTTCCCAGGAAATATAATACTGCATAATAGCCGTGTCGCTGCATTCTTTTTATCCATTCGTAATCGGATTTCTTGGAAAGATTGCTTTCAATCATGAAGCTTTCTTTTCTTTCAATAAACCCAGCTATGCGCTGCTGTGCAATACTTTCTCCTAAAGCAAGGTTTTCAGCAGTGTAGTTACCTAACTCTAACAGGACAATATTATCAATGTTGATAAAAGGAATAGAAGGGGCTATATCACCAATAGACACCTGGGAATTATACCACGTAGTTTTGCCAGAACCATTGGCTCCGCCGAGAATATAGAGGACCGGCATTTATTGATGCTTGGATGGATGGGAATTGAGAACAAATTTTTCCCCGGTGCGTGGGTTCTCTCGAATAATCTTACCATTCTCTTTATAAGTTATAAAGGAACCTGTTTTGAGCGCCTGCTCACGCACATAATTAGCGACTGCAATACCTGCCCTCTTTGGGTCAATATTTACAAGCCTTTTTTCCATGGCACAAATTTACGATTAATTAACCAGTTACTAAATAAGGGGGTAAAAAGAATAAGAATTACACCTATATAAAAAGCCCTGAAATTTCAGGGCTTTTTTAGTGGAGAATACCGGATTCGAACCGGTGGCCTCTTGCATGCCATGCAAGCGCTCTAGCCAACTGAGCTAATCCCCCAATAGAGGACTGCAAATGTAGGACCTGGGAAGAAGCTGTCAAAATTTTAGTTTGCTAGATCGTTATTACAGCATAAAAAAGAGCCTTAAAAAGGGCTCTTTAAAAACTTAACCTGCAAACTTAATTAGCACAAAGCTAAACAGCGGCATCGCAGGGATTCACTGCAAAGCTAGAAGATGCAGTAGATACGAAAAAATTTATTCCCATATCTCTCCCTTGCCTTCGAGCCAAAGCTTCACGGATTGTGTAGTAACAGATTTAGGTCTTTCGAGCGGGAATCCGAGGGCACGATCCCAGCAGAGACTGGCCAGTACGCCCAATGCACGGCTTACGGCAAACAATACGGTATAGAACTCGTATTCTACCAATCCATAATGCACCAGTAAAGCGCCGCTATGCGCATCTACGTTGGGCCAGGGGTTTTTGATCTTACCCAGCGACTGCAGAATGGGCGGCACCGTATCGTAAATTTTCCAAACTGTATTTACCAGTTTATCATCGGGCATGTGCTTCTTACCAAATTCCATCTGCGCAGTGAAACGCGGATCGGTCTTACGCAATACAGCATGTCCGTAACCGGGCACTACTTTACCGGATGACAAGGTTTTACGAACGTACTCTTCTATTTGTTCTTTGGAAGGATCATCGGTACCCAACTCTTCCTGCATCTCAAATATCCACTTGATCACTTCCTGGTTGGCCAGTCCGTGTAAGGGACCTGCCAATCCGTTCATACCTGCGGCATAACTCAGGAAAGGATCGCTCAGCGCAGAACCCACCAGGTGTGTAGTATGTGCCGATACGTTTCCGCCCTCATGATCGGCGTGAATGGTCATATACAAACGCATCAGTTCTTTGAAGCTTTCATCTTCAAAGCCCATCATGTGGGCCAGGTTACCGGCCCAGTCGAGCAATCCGTTCGGCTGTATATGGTCGTTGTTTTTGTATTTCCTGCGATAGATATAAGCGGCGATACGCGGCAGCCTGGCAATCAGGTCCATCGCATCGTCGTAGATAGCATTCCAGTAATCTTTTTTATTGATGCCCTTGGCATATTCCTTGGCAAAATTGCTTTCTGTTTGCAACGCCATCACGCCCGTAACGAACATGGTCATGGGGTGTGTATTGATAGGCAATGCATCGATGATATCGAATACATGATTGGGCACATGGCTGCGGCGTTGCCACACACTGGTGATCTCCGCTGCATCTTCTTCAGTAGGTAATTCACCCATCAACATCAGGTAAAACAATCCTTCGGGTAATGGTTCACCGCCTTCGGGCGCTTTGGGTAATTTCTGTTGCAGTTCAGGAATGGAATACCCGCGAAAACGGATGCCTTCCTGTGCATCGAGTAAACTGGTTTCTGTAACCAGTCCGGTCATACCCCTCATTCCCTGGTAAATCTGTGCAAGTGTTACTTCGCCAATTTTCTTGCTGCCGTGTTCTTTTAATAATTCTTTGATTTCTGTGTTAGCCGCGTCCGCTGTTACCTTGAACCGCTCTTTGATCGTCCCCATGACACTTTTTTTATGAAATGTAACAGATTATATACAATCTGTTCCTGATGTTAAAAAATGGATGGCTAAAGGTAACGCAACTTGCTATTGGTAACAAATGAATTAGGACGAATCACTTTAAATAAAGGTAAATTCTACTTGGGAGCCCGCTTATAAAGCCGTATAATTACAAAAACAAATATGATATTGGGTATCCAGGCCGCCAGCAAGGGAGGCAGGCTGCCCTTAGTGGAAAAGATGGTAGAAAAGCGGTCGGTGATGATGAACAGGGCAGCCGTTACAAAGCCCACCGCCAGGTGTACCCCGCTTCCACCCCTCACTTTACGGCCGCCCACAATCGCACCAATCAGGGTCAGAAGCAATACCGTTACACAGGTGGCATCGCGGCGATACCGTTCTACTTTGAGGTCGTTGAGTCCCTCAGAGCCACGCAATTCTTCCAGTTTGATGAACCGGTCGAGGTCGGGTGTGGTCAGTTTATCTTTCGTGTATTTATCCCTGCTGAGATCGTAGGGCTTGAAATTGAATTGCATGCTTTGGTTGAAATTCATGCTCATCTGTTCTTTCAATGGCTCTACTTTACGGTCTACCAGGTACTCCAGTTTCCATTTTTTAGTAGGCGCATCCCAAATAATTCCATCGGCCCGCATATTCTCTATCACTTTTCCATTCTTCACTTTATAAGCAAAAAAAGGCCCGCCTCTTTTACCCAGCGTATCATACGAATAAATGCCCGCATAGGTAAACGAATCTATCCGCAGGTAAATATTACTGCTGGTGCTGAGCAAAGCATTGTAAGAAGAATTGTTATCGACATACCTGGCTTCAAAAGTTCCCCTGATCTGGTTCGCGCGGGGCACTACATATCGATTGGCAAACCACAATAATACAGCCAGTATTACGCCTCCTATCCAATAAGGCCGCAGCCACCGGTTATAGCTGGTGCCGCTGGCCAGTATGGCAATGATCTCGCTTTTACCCGCCATTTTGGAAGTGAAAAAGATCACTGCAAGAAATACAAACAAAGGAAACAGCAAGGCAATGATATGCGGCACAAAGCCATAATAATAATCGGTGATGATACGCCCGGCACTCAGGTGCGACCTGTTGAAGTCTTCCGTCTTCTCACTGATATCCACCACCACGGAAATGATGGTGAAGAGAAAGATGGCGAAGAAAAAAGTGGTAAGGAATTTCCTCAGTATGTACCAGTCGAGTTTCTTCATTTATACAAATATACTGTTCTGCCCGGCAGCATCGCCGAACTATAACCGCTGTTTAACAATCTGCACCATTTCATTTTTCCATGAAACAAAATCGCCTCCCAGGATGTGTTTGCGGGCTTCGCCCACGAGCCAGAGGTAGAACGACAGGTTCTGCAGGCTGGCCAGTTGTAAACCCAACAACTCTTCCGATACGAACAGGTGCCTCAGGTAAGCTTTGTTATAGTACTGGCTCATTTCGTTGGGCAGACCAGGATCAATAGGACTGAAATCGGTGGCCCATTTTTTATTCCGGATATTCACAACGCCCTGTGTGGTAAACAGCATGCCATTGCGTCCATTGCGCGTGGGCATCACACAATCGAAAAGATCGATCCCCCGGTGAATGCATTCCAGTATGTTCCAGGGCGTACCTACTCCCATGAGATAACGTGGTTTGTTGAAGGGCAGGCGGCTGGCACAGCTTTCGGTGAATTCATACATCATGTCTTCGGGTTCACCCACACTGAGTCCGCCTATGGCATTACCCACCGCATTTTTCGAAGCGATATAATCACAGGAAGCATCGCGGAGG
>Ga0114932_10002189_pt1 | contig 20961 bp, 13 predicted proteins | sample 2SBtaG_2_FD_87286 | JGI IMG/M metagenome (GOLD analysis project Ga0114932, IMG submission 87286) | Deep subsurface microbial communities from Kolumbo volcano to uncover new lineages of life (NeLLi) - 2SBTROV12_ACTIVE470 metaG | ecosystem: Environmental > Aquatic > Marine > Volcanic ... | reverse complement strand
TGCCCGAAGGCGCCACCATCGAGGTGGTGGCGTACCGGGATCGCGACGGCAACACCGAGGCCGGCAGCTTCTCACGCAGCATCGCGTCCAACGCCATCTCGATGGGACGGGAGGTCATCGCCGTGGACCTCGGCGAGCGAGCCGACCTGCGCGCCGAGCGCTCGATCGTCGACCTCGATCTCCGCAGCGTGATGTGCGTGCCGCTCCTCGATGGCCCCGAGTGTCTCGGCGCGATCTACGTCGACAGCCGCACGGCCACCGATGCCGAGCTGTCGGACACGGCGCGGTACCTCCGCACCCTCGCGGCCCACGCTGCCGTCGCGCTGGCCAACGCCCGGCGCATCCAGCGCGCGCAGCGGGAGCTCGACGAGGCCCGCGGCCTCGCTCACGACGCCCGTGCCCCCCTCGACGCGCTGCAGACCGCGCTCGACTACCTGGCCGACGCCCACGGCGACGACACGGAGCTGGTCACGCTCCTCGGGGAGATGCGCGATCGAGCGGTCTACGCCCGGCAGATCGTCGAGCGGCTGCTCCAGCGTCACCACGGCATGCACGTGCCCGTGCAGCTCAGCGACGTGGTCCAGCGGGTGGTCTCCCAGCTCATGCCGCTGGCCCGCGATGCGGGCGTCGCCGTGGACGTCCGAAGCGACGGCGTCGCGTGGGTCGAGGGCGACCCTCACGATCTGGCGCGCGTGCTCTCCAACCTGCTGTCGAACGCCCTGAAGTACAGCCCCCAGGGCGCGCACGTGGTCATCGGAATCCACCGCGGCCTGACGCACAGGATCACCGTGCGCGACCACGGACGCGGCGTCCCGGAAGGCGCCCTGGCCGACATCTTCGAGCGCCACGTGCAGGCCGAAGGCGCAGCCGCCGGGTTTGGCCTCGGCCTCTCCATCGCGCGCGACATCGTTCGCCGTCTGGGTGGCGACGCCACGGCGCGCAACCACCCGGAGGGGGGCGCCGAGTTCACGGTCAGCCTTCCGGCCACCGAAGCCCCCGGACGGGCTTAGTCGGCGACCCGATCGGCGGCGACGAGCGCCCGGAGATCCCGCTCGAGGTCCGCGAGCCGCTCCCCGTCCTCGGTGTCGTAGAAGCCGTGCAGGAAGCCGGACGCGCCGAGCACGAAGTGCGTGCCGTGCAGGGTCTCGGCGGGATCCCCGCCGCCCGCCTGCACCGCGATCTTGAGCCCGTCGGACACGGTGGCACGCACGACTGCTTCGTCGCCGGTCAGGAAGTGCCACCGGCTGGTGTCGACGCCGAGCGAGGCGGCGTACGCCGTCAAGACCTCCGGGGTGTCGTACGCCGGGTCGACCGAGAAGCTCAAGAAGGCCACCGCATCGCCGAGGTCGCGGGTTCGTGCTTCCAGACCGATCATGCGCCCCGTGGAGGCCGGACAGATCGTGGGACAGCGGGTGAAGATCACGTTCGCCACCCACGGGCGGCCCAGCAGCTGGGCGTCCCCGAAGGGATCACCGCCCTGGTCGATCAGCGCGATCGCCGGCGCTGGCACCAGGGCCTCGGGCGCCGGTTCCGGCGTGTCACATGCGACGATGAGGAGGAGCCCGAGCACGGGCGCCTCCTATCGACAGCCCGTGACACGCGCCAGCCGCCTCCCGTTCCTCCTCATCCTCGCTGTGGCCGTGCTCATCGGCGCCAGCCAGGCGTGGCACTGGAGCCCGACCTTCGACGAGCCCAACCACCTCGAGATGGGGCGGCGCATCCTGCAGGACGGCGACTGGCGTCGCTTCGACAACTCCAAGATGCCGGTGAGCGTGCTCAACGCACTCCCAGCCTTCGCACTCGAGGCCTCGGATCCTCAGCTTCGGTGGTGGGCTGCGCGGCTGCCGCAGCTGGCCTGGCTCTGTGGGACCGCTTGGCTGGTCGCCGTGTGGGCCCGGCGTTGGACGACCCGAGCCGGAGCGCTGGCGGCCGCGGCCCTGGTGGCCTGGGACCCGAACCTGATCGCCCACGCCAGCCTCGTCACCACCGACCTGCCGTGCACCTTCTTCGTGCTCGCCTGCAGCCTGAGCCTCCTGCGCACCCTGGAGCGTCCCACCACGGGCCGTGCCGTGGTCGCGGGTCTGGCGTTTGGGCTGGCCCAGGCGGTGAAGTTCACCAGCGCCTTCCTCCTCCCGGTGGAGCTCCTCGTCACGGCGTGCTGGTGCCTGGCGAAGCGGACCACCCGACCGCTGCGCGTCGTTCCCGGCTTCGTGCTCGCGGCCTGGCTCAGCCTGAACGGCGCCTATGCGTTCACCGGCACCTTCACGGCGGCAAGCGCGATCCCGTGGCAGTCGCAGACCTTCTCGGCCCTCGCAGAGACCGATCTGCCGCTGCCCTTCCCGAGGCCCTGGCTCGAGGGCTTGGACTGGGTCAAGGCCGACGACGACCGAGGCCACGGGAACATCTACGTCGATGGCCGGATGACGGTCGACGGCCAGCGCGACTACTTCCTCCGCGCGGCGGGCTGGAAGCTGCCCCTCGGCCTGCTGCTGCTCGCGCCGCTGGGGCTGCTGAGGCGTCCCCGGGCCACGGACCTGGCGCTCGTGGTGCCCCCCGCCTTCTTCCTCGCGTACTTCTCGTTCGCGTTCAACTTCCAGCTGGGCTTGCGGTATGTGCTCCCCGCCTTGCCCTTCGCGGTGCTCTGGGCCTCCAGACTCCCTGTGCCCGCCGTCGCCGCGGCGGCCGTCTGGAGCCTCATCAGCGGTCTGAGCTGGTGGCCGTGGGGCCTGAGCTACTTCAACGAACGGCTGACGGAGCGGCAGGAGGCCTGGCGCCACCTCGCCGACTCGAACCTGGACTGGGGTCAGACCGGGCATGCGGTCGAGGCCTGGCGGAGCAACCACCCCGACGGCCAGAGCGACCCGGTCGTCCCCACCCTCGGGGATGTCCTGGTGAGCGCCAACGCGCTGACCGGCGTGCTCGGCGACCCCGCGCGCTTCGCGTGCCTCCGGGAGCGCTTGCCGCCGACCGACCATGTCGCCTACGCCCACTACCCCTACCGGCTCGAGCTCGACGATCTGGCGGGCTGCTACCCGACGGTCACGGCCGAGGGCGGCGAGGGCCTCCTCATCGACGGTGGCGAGCACGTCGTGGCCCTCCTGTTCCGGGGGGAGGCCACGCTCCGTGTGGGTGACCTCGTCCAACGTGGACAGAGCTCGGGCGAGTCGCTGCTCGTGGCCCTCGTCCGATCAGAGACCGGCTTCGGCGTAGACGTCGAGCACGACGGCCCGGAGTGGCGCCTCTACGTCGACGGGCGCGAGCTCGAGCGCTGAGTCGAAGGTACCGGCCATCGCCGCGGCCTCGACGAACAACAGCCACTCCGCGTCGAGCGCCGCGAGGGGGTCCGCACAGACCCTGAGCTGATCGTCGAAGAACGCCGGGTCGCCCGGATCGTGCCCGTGCAGGCCGAACGCGTTCGGGGCGTAGAAGGTGTCGCGCCGGTTCGTGCCTCCAGCCACGACCCGGTCCCGCCGTCGCACGGCGGAGCGCGCGTCGTCCACGTCGACCGAGCCCACCGCCCAGGACGACACCACCGAGAAGTCTCGCAGTCCGAACGCATTGCGGCAGGCTTCCCAGTGACCGATCGCGTCCATGTCGCCCCAGCTCGTGTCGGGCTCGCACGGGCGCGTCCAGGTCGTGCCGGTCGGCCATGGGAGGTTCGCGGGGCCGGCCGCCGCCGCCCAGAGCAGCTCCTCGACCGTGCAGAGGCGGCGTCCGTGGTCCTCGAGCACCACCTCCCAGACGTCGAGCAGCCCCGCCTCGATGCCGTCCTCGAACCAGGGATCCCCCACCCGACCCGGGAAGGGCAGCTCGGCGATGCAGAAGCCGTCGACCTCGACCTCGACAGGCACGAACTGATCCTCGAAGTGGTCGGGGTCGAAGGCCCCCAGGGTGGCCTCCCCGCCGCCGATCCAGACCGTGCCGAGCGGGCACGGCGGTCCCGCCGGCGCCCGGACCGGGGGCTCCCCACAGCTCAGCATCCAGACCAGCACGCCCCGAGGATGGCACAGCGGCGACGCAGCGCGTTGACATCGGCAAGACGGGGCAGCTACATTCCCGCATCCTCCGGAGGCCCCCGATGCGCAGCCCCAGCGCACTTCTCCTGCTGACCTCGGCCCTGCTCCTCGAAGCCTGCGGCGGCTGCAACGAGCAGGAACTCGTGCCGACGGACACCGGGGGAGACGACGAGGTCGCCACCTTCGACAACGACGTCGGGCAATGGCTGTCCATGGCTGTCACCCCCGACGGGCAGCCTGCCATCAGCTACTACGACCGCACCAAGGGGGCCGTCGGCTACGCCGTGGGCACGGTCGCCGACGGCGCGGTCACCTGGGAGCGCCAGGAGGTCGACGGCTACGCCGGCGATGGTGGGCTCGACCCGGGCGACGTGGGCCTCTACACGAGCCTGGCCATCGCCTCGGACGGCACCGTCTGGGTCGCGTACCAGGACCAACAGAACACCACGCTGAAGGTGGCTTCGAAGGCCCCTGCCGACGAGGTCTGGACGCTCACCACGGCCGACACCGGCCAGGGCAGCGGCAGCGACGTGGGCTACTGGAACAGCCTCGCGCTGGACGCCAGCGGCCACCCGGTCATCGCCCACTTCGACGACGAAGAAGGCACGCTGCGGCTCACCAGCTACAACGGGTCCAGCTTCTCCACCGAGGTCGTGGACGAGGGCGAGGAGGGCCAGGGGGACTCGGGCGAGATCCTCGAGGCCCAGGTCGGCGAATACGCCAAGGTCCTGATCGACGGCAGCACCACCTACGTGGCCTACTACGATCGCGCCAACGGAGCCCTGAAGCTCTCCACCAACGGGTCGGTCGAGGTCGTGGACGACGACGGTGACGTGGGTGCCTGGCCCGACATGGTGGTGGTCGACGGATCCCTCCACATCGCCTACCAGGACGTCGGCGAGCAGGATCTGCGCGTCGCCACCGGCTCCTCGGGCCAGTGGTCCACCGAGCTCGTCGACGACGCCTCCTGGACCGGCGCGGACGCGGCGATCTACGACGGCGGCATCTTCTACTTCGACGGTGACAACAACGACCTTCGACAGGTCGCCGGATCGCCCGGCTCCTGGGGCAGCCCCGCCTCGGTGGCCGGCACCGATGCCGCGGTCGGCTACCACACCGAGACCGTGGCGGTCGGCGACCAGCGCTACGTGGCCTGCTACGACTACACCCACCGCGACGTCTGGTTCGCCGCCCTCTAGCCGGATGATGAAAAGCCCGCCCGTCGCCTGCTCGGCGACGCCTCTGAAGGCCACCTTCGCGGTCCTGGCCGCCCTCCTCTTCAGCTCCTCCGTTCACGCCGGCACCTTGCAGGTCGAGGTGCTGGACGTCGGGCAGGGTGACGCCATCCTCCTGACCCTGCCCGCCGGTGAACGGGTGCTGATCGACGCCGGACCGACCAAGGACGGCGTGTACCGCCAGCTCAGGGGGCGAGGCATTCGCAGCCTCGACCTCGTGGTCGCCTCCCACGCGCACCTCGATCACATCGGGGGCATGGAGGCGGTGGTCGAGAGCTTCAAGATCGGCGCCTACGTCGACTCCGGTGTCCCGGCCGAGTCAGCGACGTTCCAGGACCTGGAGCGCATGCTGAGCTCGCGGAAGGTGGAGCGCACGCGTGCAACGACCCACCAGAGCTGGAGCTGGGACGAGGTCACCGCCACGGTGCTCTGGCCGGGACGGACGTACCTGAGCGACACCCGCAGCGACCTGAACAGCAACTCGGTGGTGTTGCGCGTCGACCACGGCGACGTGTGCTTCCTCTTCACCGGAGACGCCGAGGAGCCCACCGAGGAGGTCATCGCAGACGATCTCCGGGGCGGCTGCGAGGTCCTCAAGGTCGCGCACCACGGTTCTCGCCACTCCACCAGCAGCCACTTCCTCGACGTGATGCAGCCCGAGATCGCGCTCATCAGCTGCGGGAAGGACAACAAGTTCGACCACCCGGGCACCGACACCCTCGAGCGCCTCGAGCGCATCGGCGCCGAGGTCTTCCGCACCGATCAGTCCGGCCGGCTCATCCTCGAGTCCGACGGCACCGACGTGGTGATGACCCGCGGCGTCAGCCGGCGCGAAACCCTCTTCGGCGGCCGCGGCGGGTGACCCTGGTGTTGCTGTCGTTCGCCCTCGGCGCTGGCTTCCGCATCAACGAGGTCACAGCGAGCCAGTGCGACCAGCAGGCTCCCGGCGTCGGTCTGGAAGCCTGTGAGGCGCTGACCGCCTGGCGCGAGGAGCACGGCGAGCTCGAGAGCGCAGAGGACCTCGCTGACGTCCCAGGGCTCGGCGAAGCCTCCCGTCGACTGCTCGCTCGTGCAGACTTCGCGTCCGCGAGGGAGCGCATCTGGCCCGAGCAGAAGGCTGCCGAGCCGGTGGACCTGAACACGGCCTCGGTGGCGACCCTCGCCGACCTGCCGGGCATCGGAGCCGCCAAGGCGGCCGACATCGTGCGGTTCCGCGACGAAATCGGCCCGTTCGCCAGCTGCGATGAGCTCGCTCGTCTGCCCGGCATGGGACGCGCCACGGTGGCGGGCCTCGGTGAGCGCTGCACCGTGGCGGCGCCGGCCTCGCCTTGACGACGCTCAGGGAGGCCCTCGCGGCCGCGACCCCTCGCTTCCCCCTCAAGCGCGCCTGGCAACCGCTGGTAGCTGGCCTTCGCGCCCATGCCCGCGAGACGGGGGTGCGGTCGCCCTACGCCAGTCGCCGCGCCCTCGATCGCGCGCTGGCGTCGCCGGTGCGGGAAGGCGCCGACGTGCGTGCGGTCAAGGCGGCGCTCGGCGCCCTGCTGCACGGCGCACACCCGAGCACGGCTGCGGACGCGGCGGAGCTGTTGTTCGAGGTGGTCCGGCCGCGAGCGACCACCGCCAAGGTACGCTTCGAGGGCTGGCCGCGCGGCTTCGACAAGCAGCAACGGTTGACCCTCCTTGGTGGGGTCCCAGGGGACGCCGTGCCCGCGGAGCAGGCCTCGCAGTGGGTCAAGACCCTGCACGGGCTCGCGTTGGGCGGCGGCGCTTTGCGGGTCCACGTGGAGCTCGAAGGCGATGCGTGGCTACCCCCCCCCGCCCGGCGCCACCGCCGTCGCACGGACCGAGAACGACGCGCCTGGCTCCCCCACCTCGACGACGTCGGACGCTTCAGCCTCACGCCGCGCCGGATCGCCGACCGGCAGGCCGCGTGGCTCGCGGCTCCGCTCGTGATCGACGCGTTCTGCGGCTGCGGTGGGAACGCCATCGCGTTCGCGCTGGCCGGCTCGAGGGTGGTCGCAGTCGAACGGGACCGGGTGCGCCTGGCTCTCGCGCGGCGAAACGCACACGCCCTGGGGGTCGCGGACAGGATCGAGTTTCACTGCGCGGACGTGCGGCCCACGCTGCCCGAGCTGCCCGAGCAGGCGGCCCTGTTCCTCGACCCGCCATGGGGCGGAGAAGCCTGGGACCGGACCGGAGTCAGCTGGGATCAGCTCGTCGGCGAACTGCCTCTCGGCGCCCGAACGGTGATGCTCAAGGCCCCGCGCAGCTTCGACCTCGCCACTGCGCCCGGCCGTTGGGAGCCGCGCTGGGAGGTCGAGCCGGGGTTCGTGCGGTTGGTCACGCTGAAGCGCGACGGCGGTTAGGGCAGCACTACGGGGTGCCGTCGCAGTCGACGTCGTCGCCGCCGGGGGGATCGACGGCTCCCGGGTTCACCGCCGCATCCGCGTCGTCGCAGTCTCCACCGTCCTCGGTCCACCCATCCCCGTCGTCGTCGGCGGCCGACGTCCCCTCGTCCACCGCACCGTCGCAGTCGTCGTCCACGCCGTCGGCCACCTCGGGCGCACCGGTGTACACGCTGGCGTCGTCGTCCCAGCAGTCCCCGTCGTCCTCGCTCCAGCCGTCGCCGTCGTCGTCCGCCGCCGCGGTGTCCTCGTCCACCACGCCATCGCAGTCGTCATCGACGCCGTCGGCCTCCTCGGAGGCGGTGGGATGCGCGGAGCCATCTTCGTCGTCGCAGTCGCCGCCAGCCCACGAGTAGCCATCACCGTCGGCGTCCAACGCCCCGCTGTCCACGTCGCCGTCGCAGTCGTCGTCCACGCCGTTGTCGGGCACTTCTTCGGCCCCCGGGTGAACAGCCGGATCACCTTCGGCGCAGTCGCCCTCCTCCGGGGCGTACCCGTCGCCGTCGACATCACCGGTCGCCGTGCCCTCGTCCACCCGGCCATCGCAGTCCTGGTCGGCGCCATCTGCGACCTCGAAGCCTCCGGGCCAGGTCAGCGCGTCGTCGTCGTCACAATCGCCAGCACAGCTCGTCACACCGTCGGCGTCCAGGTCGTAGATCGCCGGATCCCCGATCGCGCAGGCGTTCGCCCGCAGCCCTACGCTGGGCAGCGCCACCTCGCCGATCAGCTGCAGCGTGGCTTCCTGGAGCGCACCCGTGGCGGTGACGTCGACGTCGAGCCGCAGCTCACCCTCTGCGGGCAACACACCTGGAAGACCGCTCACCACGAAGCCTGCGTCCAGCAGCTCGAGGCCCAGCTCCAGATCGAAGGGGGCGTGGCTCGAGAGCACCAGCTCGCGCGAGGCCCTCTCGCCCTCCGCCACGACGCCGAAGTCCACCAGTCCCGGGTTCGCGCTCAGCTCCGCGTTCGCGGCCCGCGCACGGATCTCGACGAGGTGCTCCTCGGCGGGATCGTCTGCGGTCAGGGTGAGCACTGCGTGGTCGTAGCCTTCCATCTCGGGCGCGTACTGCAGGACCAGCGGGTAGACATCGTCCACGTCCACCTCGAGCACCACGCCATCCCAGCTGAACGGCTCGGTGACCTGCCCGTCGCTCCGGACCCCGTGTTCCACGAGCACGGCCGACACCGTGACGAGGTCGTTGGTCGCTTCCAGGTCCACGGCAACATCGTGCACAGCGCCGACGCTCATGGTGCCGAGGTCGACCACGGTCTCCGGAGTGACGAGGCGCTTCTGAAGGCGCGTCACGCCGACATCGGGCCCACATCCTCCGGTGACCACCGCAGCGGCAAGCAAGCCCCTGCGACGTCGGAGCAGCAAGGCCGGGGCCAACAACCACCACGGCGACAACGCCGCACCGCCGCACCCGCACCCTGTCGCCACGCCTTCGGCGTCGCAAGCCTCGTCCACCGAGCCATCGCAGTCGTTGTCCAGCTCGTCGCACCACTCGTCGAGCGACGGGTTCACCCACCCGTCGTCGTCATCGCAGTCCCCGTCGGACACCGTCCATCCGTCGGCGTCGCGATCGCCGATGCCCTCGTCGACCGCACCGTCGCAGTCGTCGTCCACGCTGTCGCCGATCTCCTCGGCGCCAGGAAACACCGTCTCGTCGGCGTCGTCGCAGTCCCCTGCTTCGTCCGTGTAGCCGTCCCCGTCGTCGTCGGACACGCTCGACCCCTCGTCGACGAGGCCGTCGCAGTCGTTGTCCTTGCCGTCTTCCAGCTCACCGGCCCCAGGGAAGGTGGTGAAGTTGCCGTCGTCGCAGTCGCCTTCGTGGCGGTGGAAGCCGTCGCCGTCGTCGTCCGCCCACTCGGTGCCCTCGTCCACGGCCTCGTCGCAGTCGTTGTCTTCGTCGTCGGCCAGCTCCGGCGCGTCTGGCCAGGTGTCGGCCAGGCTGTCGTCGCAGTCGCCGCCGGTGGTCGTGAAGCCGTCGCCATCTTCATCGAAGGCGCCGTCGTCCACGACGCCGTCGCAGTCGTCGTCCTGCCCGTTGCCATCGAGCTCGTTGGCCTTCGGGTGCGTGCCGCCCGCAGCGTCGTTGCAGTCGCCCTGCTCCTCCGTCCAGCCGTCGCCGTCGTCGTCGAAACACGCGGTGCCCTCGTCGACGAGGCTGTCGCAGTCCTGGTCGAACCCGTCGCAGGTCTCCGTGCCGGTCGGGGAACGCTCGGCGCTTGCATCGTCGCAGTCACCCCCTTCCTCCGTGAACCCGTCACCATCGTCGTCGTAGACGCTCGTGCCCTCATCGACCCGGCCGTCCCCATCGTCGTCCGTGCCGTCCGCCGTCTCGGCGGCCAGGGCCAACGACAACAGGACGAGCAGCACTCAGCTCCCGAGACGGCGCAAGGCGTCCTGCACGATGGAGCTCGCGGATCCGCCCGTGGGGGAGGCCTGGGCCTCCTGGGACCAGGTGTGCTCCGGCATGGGGCCGTCGATCGGAAAGAGGCTGCGGTGCTTGTCGGCGAGGTCGCGCACGCGTGCCTCAGGAAGCGGCCGGGGACCGCCGAGCACCTGGGCCTCCAGGGCGATGCGTGCAATGTGCTCCACCAGCTCGAGCCGAAGCAGGCAGAGATCGGGATCCGGCCCGACCACCAGCACCCCGTGGTTGCCGAGGAGGATGGCATGGGCGCGACCGAGCGCCGCAGCGAGCGCGTCGTCCAGTGCCGGCTCACCGGGCATGCCGAAGGGCACCAGGGGAATCTCGGGGCCCAGCGAGACCACGGGCTCCGCCAAGAACGGCTTCGGCAGCGGCTGGCAGGCCGCCGCGAAGGCGGTCGCAGAGGGCGGGTGGGCGTGCACCACGGCGCCCACGTCGGCCCGAAGGCGGTAGGCCGCGAGGTGCAGCTTGACCTCGGAGAACGACTTGCGCGTGCCCGACAGCACGGCTCCGTGCTCGTCCACGACGATCAGGCTGGCCTCGGTGACCGCGGCCTTCGACGTGGCCGTGGGCGTGGCCAGCACACCGTGCTCGAGGCGGGCGGTGATGTTGCCATCGTGGTTCGCGACCCATCCGCGTGCGTGGAGGGCGTGGGAGACGCGGACCACCTCGGCGCGCAGGTGCTCTTCGGCGTGCATGCACCGAAGCTATCACGGGTCTGGTAGCGTCGCGCCATGCTCATCCCCCTGCTCGTCGCAGCCTCCGTCCAGGCCCAGGAGATCGTCGAAGAGGTCACCGCCGACGACCGCGACCTGGTGTTCAAGGAGCAGCCCATCGACCACCGCCGGTTCACCGACCTCGGCGCGTACACGCTGCCTCAGCGCGAGGTCTACCTCGGCCTGACCTCGCTCAAGTATGGGCTGCTCGACAACCTCCAGGTGGAGCTGAGTCCACCCCTGCTGCTGCTCGGCATCGTCGGCATCGGAGGCAAGGTCGACGCCATCACCACCGACAGCCTGGACGTCTCCCTGGAAGGAGGCGTGCACCAGACCACCCTCGCGCTCAGCGGTGGCTACCAGGTCGACGTCCGGGTCGTGCCGGTCGCCGCCATGGCCAGCTGGAACGTCCAGGACAGCCTGAACCTGCACGGGGGCCTGGGCTGGCTCGTCGGCGAAGTGGACGGCGAGTTCCCGGTGGTCGATCTCGCCGACTCCGCGTCGGCAATGCTCGGTGTGGACATCGCCACGCCCATCAAGTCGGTGACGAACGAAGGCAACGCCCTCTATGGGGGCGCACGGCTCGCCTTGACGCAGCTGCGCCTCGCCGCCGATCTCCAGCTCAACGGCCGCGATGCCCTCGTCTTCGAGTCCAACACCTGGCTCTCGCTGAAGGGGCGGCTGGACGCTGGCTACGCCTTCTACTACGGCTACGCCGACGCCAGCGTCGGCGCCGCGGCCGAGGTCGGGCCGGTCCCGTTGCGCGGTGTGGTGGCCACCACCACCACCCTCTCCTGGCAGTTCACCTGGCGCTACGTGCACCTGCGGCTCGGGCTCCCCCTGCCCTCGACAGGCACCGGGGAGGCCGCGATTCCGCTGGCGGGCTGGACCCAGGCGAACAAGCTCTGGATCCAGTTCTGACCAGGCGGCGTGAACCGCCCTCCGGCCTCGGCTAGTAGCCCGTGCCGAAGACGATGTAGGTCGTGCCCGTGCCCGTGCCGTTGCTCTCGTCGCCCTGGGCGCCGATGAGCACGTCGCCGATGCCATCGCCGTTCACGTCGCCGCTGCTGATGCTCACGCCGACCAGGTCGTTGGAGTCCGTGCCCTGAAGACGGATGTCCGCGTCGGCGTCGAGGTCGTAGTCACCCGCTTCGATGGGACCGTAGAAGATCCAGACGGCGCCAGCGCTCGAGCTGTAGGTGGTGCCGCCGATGGCGAGGTCACCCACGCCGTCGTTGTTCAGGTCACCGATGCCCGCAACCGAGTAGCCGGCGCGGCCCGTGCCCGAGAAGCTGGCGTGGTAGTCGCCCGCCGCGACGTCCGCGTCGCTCGCGATGGGGCCTTCGATCACATAGGCCATGCCGCCACCCGAGTCGGGCTCGCCGACGCCGATGTCGGGCAGTCCATCGCCGGTGACGTCGCCGGTCCAGCCGAGCACGTAGCCGAGGCGGCCGCCGCTGGTGCCCGAGATGCTGTAGGCGTCCATGCCGCCGGTGGAGGCTGCGCCGTAGAGCACCCAGACCTCGGCCGTGCCCGCGCCACCGTCGTCGATGGCGGACACCGCGACGTCGTCGTAGCCGTCGTCGTCGAGGTCGCCGAGCGCCGCGACCGACCAACCCAGGTTGGCGTCGTCGGTCGTGCCGTCCCACACGCCGTCGGCGTCGCTGGCAGACAGCGAACCGGTGACGGGCCCGAAGAAGAGGTAGCCAGCGCCGCCGTTGCTGGCGCTGTTGTCGTTCTTCCAGGCCCCTGCACCCAGGTCGCCGACGCCATCCCCGTTCACGTCGCCCAGGTAGGCCACGCTCACGCCGAGGTTGTCGCTGGCCGCTTCGCCCGTGACGACGGCTTCCGCCACCACATCGAGCTGGTCGGTGCTGGACGTGCCGTCGACGACGTAGACCGCGCCCGCGCCACCGTCCGCGGTGTCGTCGCCGTAGGCGCCGATGATGAGCTCGCCGCTGCTGTCGCCGTCGATGTCACCGATGTCGATGCCGTAGCCCGCGTAGTCCAGCGAGGTGCCCGCGTAGAAGCCGGCATCGGAGTCGAACATGTCGTACTCACCCGCGGTGAGCGGCCCGTTGAAGACCCAGACCGCACCGTTGTCGGCGCTGCTGCTCAGGTCCCAGCCGAACCCGGCCGAGGCCACGTCGTCCTGCCCGTCGCCGTCGAGGTCGGCGGCACGCACGGCGTGGCCGGTCTTGGCGTTGTTCTGGGATCCGCGGATCTGGACATCGGAGTTGCCTTCGATGCCCAGGGCGCCCGAGAGCTCGCACCCGTTGTTCGTGCCGTCGCAGTCGTTGTCCGCGCCGTCGTCGCAGACCTCGGTGCCGTCGGGGTTCACCGCGCTGTCGTCATCGTCGCAGTCGCTGTCGTCCGCGAGGTAGCCCGAGGGCTGGTCGCAGTCGGTCGTGGTGGTGTCCGGATCGCCGTAGCTGTCGGAGTCGCTGTCGGCGTACCACGTGGACGCATCGGATGCGCCACCGTCGACGTCGCCGTCGCAGTCGTTGTCGGCGTCGTCGCAGACTTCGGCGGCGTCGGGGTTGATGGCACCGTCGCTGTCGTCGCAGTCCGAGTTGTTGCCGACCGTGCCGGTCGGAGCGTCGCACGCGGTGGAGCCGCCATCTGCGTCGTCGCCGTAGCCGTCGCTGTCGCTGTCGGCGTACCAGGTGCTCTGGTCGATGGCGTCGTCGTCGGTCGTCCCGTCGCAGTTGTTGTCGGCGTCGTCGCAGACCTCGTCGGCGTCCGGGTTGATGGCGCCATCCGCATCGTCGCAGTCGCCGCCATCGGCGACGTAGCCCGACGGCTGGTCGCAGGCGTCGGCCGTGGTGGCGTCGTCGCCGTAGCCGTCCGAGTCGCCGTCAGCGTACCAGGTGCTCAGGCCGTCCGTGCCGTTGTCGACGCTGCCGTCGCAGTCGTTGTCGGCGCCGTCGCAGACCTCTTCCGCAGCCGGGTTGATCGCGGCATCGCCGTCATCGCAGTCGGTGGCGTCGGAGCCGTAGCCCGTGGGCGCGTCGCACGCGTCGACGGTGTTGCCCGCGTCCCCGTAGCTGTCGGAGTCGGTGTCGGCGTACCAGGTGCCCGCGTCCGTCGCCCCACCGTCGACGTCGCCATCGCAGTCGTTGTCCGTGTCGTCACAGACCTCCTCGGCGGCCGGGCTGATGGCCTTGTTCCCATCGTCGCAGTCACCGCTCGCCCCCGAGTAGCCGGAGGGCTGATCACACGCCTCGGTGGTCTCCTTCTCCAGCCCGTACCCGTCGGCATCGCCGTCCGCGTACCAGGTGGCCGCGTCGGTCGCGGCGTCGTCGGCCACACCGCTGCAGTCGTTGTCGATGCCGTCGCAGATCTCCTCCGCGGCGGGGCTGACCGACTTGTCGGCGTCGTCACAGTCACCGCCGTCACCGATGGTGTCCTTGGGCTGATCACAGGCGGCCACGCCGGACGCCTCGTCGCCGTAGCCATCGGCGTCGCCATCGGTGTACCAGGTCGATGCGTCGACCGCGTCCTCGTCCGCCGTGTCGTCGCAGTCGTTGTCGACGCCGTCGCAGACTTCGTCGGCACCCGGGTTGATCGCCTTGTCAGCGTCGTCGCAGTCGCTGGCGTCGTCGCTGTAGCCGGAGGGCTGGCTGCACGCCTCGATCGTCGAGCCGGCGTCGCCGTAGCCATCGGAGTCGCTGTCGGCGTACCAGGTGGCCGCCCCGGTGGCACTGTCGTCGTCGGCGTCGACCAGATCGTCGCAGTCGTTGTCGATGCCGTCGCCGCAGATCTCGTCCGCGCCCGGGTTCACCCCTGCGTCGTAGTCGTTGCAGTCGTCCCCGGCTGCGTAGCCGTCACCATCGGCGTCGGTCGGCGGGGCCGTGTCGTCAGGCGACGGGCCGGTGTCGTCCAGTCCGGTCTCCGTGCCCTTGTCACGGCAGCCCATGAGAGCCAGTCCCGCCACGAGCAGGGTGGTGATGCGCATCGATCCTCCAGTCACAACTGCGATGAAAGAGGCGGCTGCCGCCGCCCCGTCTCCTCAACTCTGCCCTGAGGCATACCACGATCCAAGTGGGCGCACCGCCTCGGGGACCCCAGCAGGACGTGCCCGGCGGGCACGCCGTGCGGGAGGCGTCGCCCGAGAAGGGGGTGGAAGCGACAGTTCACACGTGACAACATATATTTAGCTGCTACTATATGGAGGATCTTCTAGGCTAAAGTCTTGACGATCCAACTGCTGTTCCTGCTGCTGCTGCTGTTCCCCGCTGATGTTGTTGAGGTTCCCGATTGTCTGCCAACGCTGTCCGGCGTCTACACGCCGCGGCGCATCCCCCCCCTCGCCCGTTCTTGAAGTGGGCCGGTGGGAAGCGTCAACTCCTGGGTGAGCTGCTCACACGCATGCCCCGCCGATTCGGCACCTACCACGAGCCCTTCCTGGGAGGTGGCGCCCTCTTCCTCGAGGTGTGCCCCGACCGCGCGGTGCTCTCGGACGCCAACGAACGCCTCGTGCGCACCTGGAGGGCGGTTCGCGACGAAGTCGACGACCTGGTCGGGCTCCTGTCGAGCTACCCCCACGACAAGGAATTCTTCCTGGAGCTCCGCGCCTCGGAGATCGACGCTGCGAGCGACGTCGAGGTGGCCGCGTGGTTCATCTACCTGAACCGCACGGGATTCAACGGGCTGTACCGCGTCAACCGTCGCAACCGCTTCAACGTGCCCTTCGGCAAGTACCGCAACCCCACGATCTGCGACGAGGGTCGGCTCCGCGCGGTGAGCCACGCCCTGCGGAACACCGAGCTGCACTGTGAAGACTTCGCGGCGGTCGCCGGCCGCGCCGAGCCCGGCGACTTCGTCTACTTCGACCCCCCGTACGTCCCTCTCTCGCCTACCTCCAGCTTCACCGCGTACCAGAAGGGTGGGTTCGGTATGGACCACCACGCTCGCTTGCGCGACACCGCCCGCGCCCTGAAGCGGCGCGGCGTGCGCGTGCTGCTCTCGAACTCCTCCGCCGAGCTGGTCTATGGCCTGTATGGACGGGGCTTCCAACGCACGGAGGTGATGGCGAGCCGGGCCATCAACAGCGTGGCGTCGGGGCGTGGCAAGGTCCCCGAGCTGCTCATCTGGTAGCGAGCGCTCGGGCGCGTTCACCTTCGCCGGCCTGCTCGGCGAGGCGAACCGCCCAGCTCGCGAGGCTCCTCGCGCTCTCGTCGAGCACGACGTCGCCGAGATCCTGAACGGCTCGATCCCAGCGGTCCCACCGCCGCTCGCGCGCGTCGAGCACCAACTCCCCCACCGCGACGTGTGGCAGCAGCCAGCCGTGCCCGGGCCGCGCGGCAAAGCGCCGCAGCCGCCCGTGACGCTGGGTGGCCTCGTCCCAGGCTTCGCGGAGCAAGGCGAGCCGGGCCAGGCTGAGCTCGGGCCCGATCAGGGCCGGACTGCCGACCTCCCGCAAGCGCGCATGCGCGGCGCGGTAGGCGTCGATTGCAAGATCCTCGCGCCCCTCGCCCAACGCCACGTCACCGAGCGCCGAGGTCATGGTCGCCGCCATCACGTGCGCGCCTTGAAGCTCGAACCACGCGGCGGCGTCCTCCAGAAGCCTCCGCGCCACGCCGAAACGACCGCGCCGCCGAGCCAGCTCGGCCAACCCCCAGGCGCACTCCTGCGCCGTCCATCCGTCACCCCCCGCGGTGGCGAGCAGTCGCCCTCGCTCCAGGTGGTTGGCCGCCGACGGCAGCTCGCCCGCCCGCAAGTACATCCACCCCAGATGACGCCGACACGTTCCCTCCAGGAGCGCGTCCCCGGCCACGGTCGCCCGCTGAACGGCCCGTCGGAGCGCAGGCAACGCCTCTGCTGGGTCCCCGGTGAGTCGGTAGAGCGCGCGACCGAGATCGCGGTTGCCGCGCGCTTCGTCCGCCAGCGCACCGTGGGCTTCCCCGTGCTGGACGAGCCGGCGGCTCCAGCGCTCGGCCAGCGCGTGGTCGCGGAGCGCGATGCCGACGCTCGCAAGAGGCGACCAACCCGCGGCGACGCGCGGGTCGTCTGCCGGCAGACCGGCGGCTTCGACCGCCTCCTCGCGCAGCTCCAACAGCAACCTCGCGTGGGTGGCCTCCCGCGCCTGGAGACGCAACCGCGCTGCCTCCAACAGGGGCTTTAGCGCCTCCTCCGGCCGTCCGGCGGCCACGAGGTGCCGCCCGAGCCGCTCGCTCGCGACCACCCCGGAAGCCCGCGACAGCATCCGAGCGACCGCCGCGTTCCAGCGCCTCCACCGCCCAGCGCTCCTCGACCGCCGCTCCAAGGCCCCGCGGATCCCAGGTCGAACGAAGGCGAAGCTCGCGCCGACCTCGGGCGCGGTCGTGGCCAACCAGCCCAACACGACGAGTGCTTGCAGCAAGGCCTCGGGCACCGGCACCCCCGCCGCGCGACACGCCCACACCCACTCCCACCGATCGACCCGTGTGCCGAGCGCCGCGGCGATCTCGAGGGCGTGCTGCTCTTCGGGCGACCACGTGCGGAGCTGCCGCCCGAGGCTCGCGCCCCAGTGCGCTCCGAGGTCGACGGGCAGCTCTTCGACGGGGCCTTCGAGGCCGCCAGGGGTCTGACGCAGCCGCTCCCGGGCGACGGCGTCCTCCAGCACGCGCAGCACGTAGTCGGGGCTGCCGTTCGCGCGCTTTGCGAGATCGCGCGCGAAGGCCCGGGAGAGGGGCAGCGCCGCGGACGCCAGGTCGGCGAGCACCTCGGCCTCGAGCGGGCCAAGTCGGATGCGTGTGGCGGGTGCGACCTCGAGGAGACGCCGCAGGGCGGCCTTCTCGGCAGCCTGTCGGAGCATGGCCTGCTCGCGGGCCGTGACGACGATGAGCACCGGCAGACGCCGGCCGCTGGCGAACAGTCTCGAGACCAGCCGAAGCCCCTCGAGCCCCCACTGCACATCCTCGACGGCGAGCACGACGGGGCCCGCTTCCGTGAGCTCCTCGAGCAAGCGGAGCACGGCGAGCACCTGCCCCGCGCCGCGCTCGCCGCGATCCCCGCCGGAGGGAGCCACGAGCTCGGTGAGGCTCCGTCGCACCTCGTCGTCGGGGAAGCGGAGCTGCAGCCGCGAGGTCACGCCCTCTCGTGAGAGCCCTGCACACCGCAGCTCACGCAAGACCGCCGAGCGGAGGCCACCGGCGGTCTCCGCAAGCGGTCCGTAGCGCGCCCGCAGGGTGGTCGCGCCGCAGAGCTCATGGGCGCGCTGGCCCACCCAGCTGACCAGTCGGCTCTTCCCGCTTCCCGGACCACCGACCAGGTAGACGAGCTCGGGACCGTCGTCCACCGCGCGCCGCATGGCCTGCCAGAGCAGCTCGCGCTCGTGCTCGCGCCCGACGATGGGCAAGGTGCGGAGGCCGAACAGGCTCGCGGTCAACGGAGGTCGACGCCTGTGCTGACGCTGCCACACCGCAGGCACGGGTGGCGCGGGCAGGCCGCGATCACCGGCGGCGTAGCCACGCAAGGCGAAGGCCGCGGCGGGCGCGCTCGCGAACCGCTTCGAGGGGTCCTTGGCCATCAAGCAGTACACCCAGTCGGCCAGCCACGCGGGCACCGAGGCGGGCAACTCCGGGGGCGGCCGGTAGAGGTGACCGTCGAGCGCGTGCTCGCTGGAGGACCCGAACGGCCCGGCTCCGGTGATCAGCGCGTACAGCGTGCAGCCGAAGCTGTAGAGATCTGTCCAGGGCCCATGGTCCCGGGCGCTGCCGGCGATCTGCTCGGGTGCCATGTAGTCGGGCGTGCCAAAGCGGCGCTCCGTCGCGACCTCGGTTCCGAGCGCGTGGGCCACGCCGAAGTCCACGATCGCCAGGCGCGCCTTGAGCGGGTCGGGTCGCGCGAGCAGGAGGTTTCCCGGCTTGATGTCCCGGTGCACCACGCCTCTCGCATGGGCATGGGCCAGGGCCTCGAGGACCTGGGCGATGACCCGCTGCAGGCTGCGTCCGCTCATGCGCCCCCGCCAGGGCGCGAGGGTCCCCCCGGCCATCAACTCGGTCACGAGCCAGGCCTCCCCCTCGCCGGTGCCGAAGTCCAGCAGCCGCACGACGCCGGCGTGGTCGAGCGCCGCGATGGCCCTCACCTCACGGGCGAGCGCCTCCTGCTGCCGGGCGTCGGCACGGAGCAACTTCAGAGCCGCAGGCTTGCGCCAGCCCTCCCTTCGGACCTCCCACACCTCGGCCGTGGCCCCCCTCCCGACCAGGCTCCGAAGCTCGTAGCTGCCGACACGCCGACGCTGCACGGTCGCAGGATACAGCCGCAGCCTCCGGAGGTGTCCGTGGCCAACCGCCTCGCAGACGAGACCAGCCCCTACCTGCTGCAGCACGTCGACAACCCCGTGGATTGGTACCCGTGGGCCGACGAAGCCCTGGAGCGCGCCCGCACCGAGGACCGCCCCATCCTCTTGTCCGTGGGCTACTCGGCGTGCCACTGGTGCCACGTCATGGAGCGCGAGAGCTTCGAGGACCCGCAGGTGGCCGCGCTGATGAACCGTTGGTTCGTCTGCGTGAAGGTCGACCGGGAGGAGCGACCGGATCTCGACGCTGTCTACATGCAAGCAGTGCAGGCCTTCTCGGGCGGGCACGGCGGCTGGCCGATGACCCTGTTCTTGACCCCGGACGGCCTGCCCTTCTTCGGCGGCACCTACTACCCGCCGGAGCCGCGACACGGCATGCCGTCGTTCCGGCAGGTCCTCCAGCATGTGCATCAGGTGTGGGAGGCCCAGCGCGACAAGGCCGTCGAGGTCGGCGACATGCTGCGCGACCGCATCCGCAGCGCCGGCCGCATGCCCGCACAGGAAGGCTCTCTGCGCAGCGACTGGCTCGCGACCATCGCGACGGCCGCCGACGCGGCCTACGACGAAGCTCTTCCAGCCTGGGCTCCGGCGCCGCGCTTTCCCCGCCCGTGGACCGTCCGCGCCCTCCTCGCCCACCACGGTCGATCCGGTTGGGCACGCAGCCTCGAGATGGCGACAGGCGTGCTGGACGCCATGGCGGCCGGCGGCATGTACGACGTGCTCGGAGGAGGCTTCGCCCGCTACTCGGTGGACGAGGCGTGGCGCATCCCGCACTTCGAGAAGATGCTCTATGACAACGCTCAGCTGGCCACCTGCTACGTCGAGGGCTGGCAGGTCACCGGGCGAGCGCGGTACCAACGCATCGCCTGCGAGACCCTCGACTTCGTGCTCAACGAGCTGAGGGACCCGGCGGGTGCCTTCCACAGCGCTCTCGATGCCGACAGCGAGGGCGAGGAGGGGATCTTCTACTCCTGGACGCCCGCTCAGCTGATCGAGGCGCTGGGCGAGCGGGACGGGGCCTGGGTCGCCGAGCACGATCAGATCACGGAGGAAGGCACCTTCGAGCACGGCCTGAGCGTGGTCCGTCCGCTGCGCTTTGAAGAGGAGCTGAGCGAGGCCGAGCGCGCTCGCCTGCGCGAGGCACACCGCGCGCTCCTTGCGGTCCGAAACGAGCGCGTCCGCCCAGGCTTGGACGACAAGGTGCTCACCGCGTGGAACGGGTTGATGATCGCTGCCCTGGCGAAGGCGGGCGCTGTGTTCGGCGAGGAGCGCTACCTCGACGCAGCGCGCCAGGCCGCGACCTTCCTGCTCGAGCAGGCGCGGGTCGACGGGCGACTCATGCGCACCTGGAAGGCTGGCTCAGCCAGGATCCCGGGCTTCGTGGACGACCACGCCTTCCTGCTCGACGGGCTGCTGGAGCTGTGGTGTGCGACGGGCGAGACCCGATGGCTGGACGCGAGCAGCGCACTCGCCAACGCCATGGTGGAGCTCTTCTGGGACGACGGCGACGCGGGGTTCTTCTACGTGGGTTCCGATGCCGAGGAGCTGGTCGCGCGCAGCAAGCCCTTGCTCGGCTCGGCGGAACCCTCGGGCAACGGCATGGCCGCCTGGGCCCTGGTCCGACTCGCGTCCCTGACGGGCGAGACCTCCTACGAAGAACGCGCCCTCGCGGTCCTTCGCGCCATGCAGCAAGTGGTCGACAGGGCACCGATGGCGCTGGGGCCCGAGGCGCTCGCCGCCGCCTGGCTGACCGGCCCGATCCAGGAGATCGGGTTGGTGGAACCGGCCGACGAGCTCGAGAGGGCCCTGCATCGGGTCTATGGACCCTTCCGCGTCGTGGCGCGGATGAGGGATCGACGTGCCCCGATCCCCT
>Ga0114932_10002187_pt1 | contig 20965 bp, 15 predicted proteins | sample 2SBtaG_2_FD_87286 | JGI IMG/M metagenome (GOLD analysis project Ga0114932, IMG submission 87286) | Deep subsurface microbial communities from Kolumbo volcano to uncover new lineages of life (NeLLi) - 2SBTROV12_ACTIVE470 metaG | ecosystem: Environmental > Aquatic > Marine > Volcanic ... | reverse complement strand
GAGCTCGCATCGTAGTTGAATACCGCATCAATGGACCCTTTGTCGTCGGAATCAAAACCATTGATGGCGGATAGGACAAGCACAGTATCCTCTACGGTCCGACAAATTGGACCAATCTTATCGAGCGACCAACAAAGTGCCATTGCACCGCTTCTCGATACGCGGCCAAATGTCGGGCGCAGGCCAGTCGTACCACACCGCTGGCTCGGTGAAGTGATCGATCCCAGTGTTTCGGTTCCTATAGAGAATCCAACCAGTCCCGCAGCAGTTGCCGACGCCGAACCCGCACTCGAACCACTTGCGCCTTCTGCGATGTTCCAAGGATTCCGAGTTACTCCTCCGAACCAAATATCACCATAAGCAAGTGCACCTAATGTAGTTTTTGCCACCAGCACAGCACCCGCTTCACGCAGCAAAGTCACTATCCGTGCATCCTTTGTCGCTACCCTGTCTTTATAAGGAACTGCGCCCCAGGTCGTCCGGATATCCTTGGTATCGAATAGATCCTTCATACCATAAGGAATACCATGTAAAGGCCCCAGATACTGGCCGTCAGCAATCATTCTGTCAGCATCGTCTGCCTGCTCAAGCGCAAGGTCTTCCAGAACTGTTACCACGCACTCTAGCTGTGGCCCCAATGTTTTTATTCGGTCAATATAGATCTCGACCAATCGCCGGCTCGTGATTTGACCGCTACGAATCCATTCCGATAGATGCGTTACCGGAGAATAAGCAATGTCAGTGTCATTCTGTGGCAATAAACCTGCATCGACATTCGAAACTGAAATTGGCTTTTGGCCAGCCGGCATCACAGTCGTAGGAAGCCGAGGATCGAACGTGGACGCTGGTGGTAACGCGTTCGGAAATATGACATTACGCCGAGCCTGAGCCGACGCGATCAAATCTTCTAAATTGTCCACCATCAATTCGCGTTCGTCTTGTGAATACTCAATGCCAAGCAATTTTTCTGCAGCTTCAATGTCTGATTGTGAAATTGTTTTATCGCTCATTAGGGAGTTCCCTTTAACCTACGGTTCTTAATCCATTCAATTAAATAGCTCGAAATCACCGATCAATCCTTAATCTCGGGTCCAAAGCATCTCTTAAGACATCGCCCAACATATTCAAACCAAGCACCGAAAATGCAATCGCCATACCTGGGACCAAAGCTGTCCACGGCGCCACGTCCAGGTAGCTACGTGCCGACTGGATCATTAACCCCCAAGAGGGGGTCGGTGGTTGGGTACCAAGCCCAAGAAATGACAACCCCGCTTCGGTCAGAATTGCAAAAGCAATACTAATCGTTGCCTGAACAATCACGGGCCCCATGATGTTGGGCAGTATATTGGTCACAATTATTCGCAAGTGTGATGAACCAACGGCCCTCGCCGCCTCGACAAACGGCAAAGCGCTAACCCTAAGTGTTTCTGCTCTCACAACTCGTGCAAGATAGGGTGAAAACGCTATGCCAATTGCGATCACTGTATTTCGTAGATTAGGTTCAAGGATCGCAGCAATAGCGAGAGCAAACACCAGAACCGGAAAACTCAACATACTGTCGACAATTCGCATCAAAAGCAGATCAGTCCATCCTCTAAAATAACCCGCAATCAGTCCTACTGGCAGCCCAAGACAAATCATAAGAACAACCGCACTGACCGAAATCAGTAGGGATGACTTTGCACCTAGTAAGACCCGAAAAAACAAATCCCGGCCAAGCTTATCGGTGCCCAGGATATGTTCAAATGATGGCGGCGAATGGCGCGCTGTAATATCGATCGCCGTACTCAGACTCTCAGGAATGATCAGGGGGGCAAGCGTTGCCAAGAATGCAAAGCTACCAACTAACGATAGACCGATGATCCCTTTAGGATACCGAAGCGCTATGAGTAACCTGCGACTTGTACGATTGTCATCACGAAGGTCGGCAGGTTTGCTATTTTTAGTTGTACTTTCTACGGTCATGAGGCACGTTAATCAAGCTGGACCCGTGGATCGAGAAGGCGATAAGAGAGATCAACTATGAGGTTTGTCACCATAAATACGGCCGCGATGACGAATATGGACGCCTGAATCAATGGAATATCTCGATTCAGCATAGCCTGATAGGTCAGGAAACCCATACCCGAATAGTTAAACACCATTTCGATGACGATAATTCCGCCAAATATGTAACCCAGTTGTAATCCCAATACCGTAATCACGGGTGACAATGCATTTCTTAAGGCATGACGCAATATGACAGATGTAGAACGAACGCCTTTTGCTCGAGCCGTTCGTATGTAGTCTGCTCTAAGGACTTCGAGCATTGCCGACCGCATCATTCGAGTCAGATGAGCCATCAATCCCAGGCCCAACGTCAGAGCGGGTAAGGTTGCATGCTTAAGTGCAAGCCAGAAGTCATCTGCGGGAGACACGTAGCCGCTTGACGGTAGCCAGCCAAGCGTTCGTGCAAACAGCAGCATAAAAATGATTCCCCAAAAGAAATCTGGCAAGCTAATGCCAGCCAACGCAACACTGCTGCCTAAGGTATCGGGCCAGCGATTATGCTTGACGGCACTAATGATCCCCAGCGGAATTGCCAAAACAAAAGCGATAAACAGCGACATCACCATCAGGATGCTGCTGACTGCTAGCTTCTGACCTAGAAGTTTTGCAATCGGTTCTTTAAATCGAATTGAGTCTCCCATGTCTCCTTGAAGCATGCCGGAAAACCATCTCCAGTACTGCTGAGGAAGCGGGTCGTTTAATCCTAACGCATTCTCGAGGTTTGCCAACATCTCCGGCGTACCCTTTAGCCCGAGCATCATCTTTGCAACGTTGCCCGGCAAAAGATTGGTAATCGAGAACGCAATAATCGACACCAAGAACAGTGTCAGTATGAGTAATGCAACACGATTAGCTAAATAGGCCACAAACGACCTCGCTACTGCGCGGTTAGATGAGTTTCGCAGACAGACAGAAACTGGACGACCATTGTCGTCCAGTTTTCGCCTAACTGCTACAGCGTTTTTCTACAGAACCACTCGTCTGGATTAACTTTCCATCCATACGTTTTTGAAGAAAAACGACATGTTGTCCGCCTGAGGTAGGTTATCTAAACCACCTACCTTTTTAGATGCGGCGTTTGTGCCATCACGACGCCATAACACAACATCTACAGCTTGATCGTGAACGTACTTCTGCACGTCAATAAGAATGCTGTTTCGTTTATCGTCATCAATTGTCACACCAGCTCGATCAATTAATTCATCCAGCGCTGGATCATTAATATTTCGATAATTGAATCCACCCTCCGAGTGATAAACCAGATTAAAGAATGAGGGGTTCGTAATTCCAAAAAAGTTCATCATCGTGACATCATAATTAGGAACATCGCCCACAATCCAGCAATTAGCCAACCAATCGGACCAATTGTATTTCTTGATGTTGCACTTTATTCCCGCTTCCTTGAACCACTCAGCCATGATTTGTGTTGCATCAACATGCCAGGGGTAATTGGTCGTCACGGCAAACTCGAACTCCAATCCACTGACACCAGCTTCTTTAAGCAAACTGCGGGCCTTAGCAAAATCCTGCGGCCTTTGTTTCAGACTGTTGTTATAGGCAGGTCCGCCATAAAGCATATTCGTTTCTGGCCCACCTTGTCCCCATAGTGCGCCTTGGACCAAGGTTGGCTTATCAATACAGTAATCCATCGCCAGTCGAACGCGCGGGTCTCCGAATGGTTCCCTGCCGTGATTGAAATTGAGGAAGCAGTTAGAGACTGGGGAAAAATTATGTGTTTGAACATCGCTGTTTCCCTGCACTTCTCCAACGCGATCAAGCGGAACATCATTAATGACGTCAAATTCCCCCGTCATAAGACCCGTTAGTCGAGTTGTTGCCTCGGTCACTTCAGAGATATCCACCCCATCAAGGTATGCCGGTTGACCCCAATACCCATCGAACCGCTTCATCTTGAACTCACTACCCATGGTTCTCGACACAAACTGAAACGGTCCCGTTCCAATTGGGTCTGTACCCTGCACGTCACCACTTCCCTCTGGCATCACTACACCGCCACCCATGCCACCGATTCTGTAAATGAAAAAGGGATCCACTGCTGATCGGTGAATACGTACGGTATGATCATTTACCGCGACCACTTCCGTAATGTTCTTAAAATCGTTGTAGGAAGTAGCTCCAGTATCCGGGTTCAAAATTCTATCTATCGAGTATTTCACATCAGCAGCAGTCATAGGCTGCCCATTATGAAACTTGACGTCTTTACGAAGGCCAATTGTATAAGTGAGACCATCGCTACTAATCTCAGTACCTGTTGCTAGCACAGGTTGAAAAACCAAATTTTCATCAGGCCAATAAAGCGACTCCATAATATTGTTCATCGTGCGATGAGTCGACGCAGTGCCGGTCTGATGCATATCAATGTTCTGACTGGTTTCAGAATGGCCCCATCTCAGTACTCCGCCTTTGGCGGGGTTAGAGCTTTGTCCGAAAGCATTAATCATTGGCACTCCGCTTAATGCGACGCCACCAGTAATCGCACCCGTCTTCTTTAAAAAATCTCTCCTTTTCATTGTGTCGTTCTCCTTGGTTATATACTTCGAAGTGCTAAATTATTTTTGCTGTAGTAGCTTGGATCAGCCCTCATCCATCTCCAAATTTTGGTTGTGCCCTATCCGTCAAATTTCAGCGACGGCCATTACTACTAAGTGCAGTATATAAGACTAATATATCTACTGTATAGGTGATAAATTCTTGTTCCAAAGTCCTAAATCAATCTCGCCCGATCTAAGTCCGGTACGCCCGAAAAACCTGAAACTGCCTGCCCCCCCTTCATCACACCCAGATGATTACTTTGAACAGCCACCTGATCAATATCATCGACCGGGTTACCGGCTACCACCAGAAGGTCGGCCACGGATCCCTCTGCAATACGACCACGATGCCCCAAATCACACAAATCTGATGCCACAGATGTAGCAGCTCTCAGCGCATCTATACTCGCCATGCCAACATCGACCATGTACCGTAACTCCAACGCGTTGTGGCCATGTAGATTAAACGGTGTTCCAGCATCCGTCCCCATCGCAATGCGTCCACCAGCCGAATAAAACTGCTGGATGGATTTTCGGTGCGCTTCAGAGATGCGTTCACATTTTTCTACAATGTAATCTGGGATACCGCTCCCTGCATGTTTCAGAATATTATTGATCGCAGCCAACGTAGGAACGAGATATGTATTTCGATTGATCATTTCTTCGATGCACACCTCATCCAAGAATATGCCGTGCTCTATCGAGTCAATACCGCCGCGAACAGCATTGAGAATCCCGTCTCGACCTTGTGCATGGCTAGCACAACGCTTATGGAATCGGTGACCCTCTGATATACCGGCCACCATCTCTTCCGCTGTGTAATGCGCATCCTCCGGGTTGACTCCGGGCGTCATGACACCACCTGTTGCCATAATTTTGATCAGATCACTTCCGGCATGGATCTGCTCTCTCACCGCCCTAACAACATCGTCAACTCCGTCCGCTACTCGGCCAATATTATTTCCGTGTCCACCTGTCATGCAGATCAGTCGCCCCGCTGCGGCTATTGTTGGTCCGAGAGTTTTTCCCGCATTACAGGAATCTCGTACAGCAAACTCGAGATAGTCCTTTCCCCCACAGTCCCGCACAGACGTAATGCCTCCCAATAAATTAGCTTGTGCATTTTCGAACGCCTTAATCGTGACCCCCCCTGCCGAAAGTTTTATCAGCTCTTGAAAGGGATCTGCACTTCCAGAAAAGACCAGATGGACATGGCAATCAAACAACCCTGGCAACAACGTGTTGCCGGTTGTATCAACTAACACTGCATCGCATCCAACGAATTCACTGGTCGGAGCACATCTTGAAATAATGCCATCATCCACAAGAACGGCATGATCCTCCAACAACTCATTACCATCAAAAATGAGCCCCCCACTGAATAAAGTCGCCATGTATACCCCCTGCTTTTAGTTAATTAGGTTTCATTCTTCTAACCGATTGCCAGTATTCAGTCTAGAATATTTCGTGATACTTTAAAACGCGTCCTAGATGGGATCTTCTATCTCACGCTTAGCATGCCAAGGGTAGAATTATCTAAGTAGATTCAGCGAGGATCTGTGACCCACTGCAGTGATTCAACACTGCGGGCCATTAAGGAGCACAGAACAACCGTTTCTAATAGTTATCGGGTAAAACCCTAGATTGTGCTTCGAGCTATCTATAGTATTTACATGTGGTTGAAGTGTCAGCACGGCCTAGCTTTTAGGTTACTCGTCGAACTCATCTGGCAAGGAGAAATTCATGGCTGAGAACGATAGCCCTACGTTTGCGATCATGGGTAGCGGGGGTATGGGCGGATATATTGGGGCCAAGCTCTCCCAAGCAGGGTACCAGGTCTCTTTTGTAGCACGCGGGGCTCACTTAGACGCCATGAAGAAAAATGGATTAAAGATTGAAGAGCCTGATGCGACTTTTGTTATCGATCCAATTCGAGCAACGAGCGACCCCAAAAACATTGGTCCGGTGGATTTTGTCCTTTTCTGCGTAAAGCTTTGGGACACAGAATCCGCAGGCGAGCAATGTCGAGATCTAGTGGGTCCCGATACAGCTGTCTTATCCATGCAAAACGGTGTCGACGCCGAACCAACTCTAAACAGCATCTTGGGGCCTGAACATGTGATGGGCGCTACTTCAGAAATTGGTGCCAACATCATCGAGCCTGGTTTCGTCCGTCGTTTTACGCCCTTTGCAATTATACGATTCGGCGAGTTTGATCAAATTCGTTCTAAACGTTCGATTCAATTTTCTGAAGCTATTACTGCTGCCGGACTCGGAGCTGAACATGTCGATAGTATCAGCCTAACAATATGGGATAAGTTCTTGTGGCTTGTTGGGGCTAGCGCCTTGAACTGCGTCACTCGTCAACCGTTTGGTCCAGTCCGCGAAGATCCAGATACCAGAGCGTTGCTAAGGCAGATTATGGAAGAGGTCATGTTTGTCGCAAATGCCAAAGGCATTCCTCTGACCAATGAAAACATCGAAACGCGATTGGACTACATCGACAGCTTACCCGGCCAGGCAAAGGTTTCAATGGCTCTTGATTTAGAACGCGGAAATCGACTTGAGTTGCCATGGCTGTCTGGCACGGCTATCCGAATGGGCCGAGAATTAAACGTTCCTACACCTGCAAATAATGTAATTTATGCCGCTCTTAAACACTATATTATGGGAAGTGCTTGAGTGTCGGTAAGTCTCTAGCCGAGACTAAATTAAACCTACAGTACCTCTATCATAGTCTCGGCGCTTGAATAACCCAGTCCTTCGACTTTCTCAAAGTTGCCTAATCTTCAATCACCTTGTGTGCTATTCGCTCGGAGTACTGTGTTTAGTGAGTCAAGAAGACGTTCCACGTCGCCGCTACTGTTATAGAGATGTCCAGATATCCTGACCCTACCAAGCTCACCCCAAATCAGCACTCCATACGCTTCTAGTGACTTGCGGGTTGTCTCAGCGTGAGTATCCAAAAAACAGGTATTACCCGACCGACCCGAACGCACCCGTGGGGATATAACCTGAATTCCTAGCTGTTCCAGACCTGTCGAAATCAACTCGGATAAATCTCGTACATGAGCTTCAATCCGTTCGACACCAACTTCAAGCAGCAAATCCAGGGATCGCTCGAGAAACATGATGGTAGCCATCGCGGGATTTCCAGCCTCGAGCTTTACCGGCATCGGGTGTTCGGCTACCGACAGTTTCCGCTCGGCAGAGCCATTACCGTGCGCGTCAAGATTACGCCAACCAAATGTCGTGGTTCGGGCGACAGATTCTGCCCTTTCACTCAGATAACAGGGTGCAGTGCCATGGGTCGCCAGAAGCCATTTATAACAAGAGCTTATGCACAGATCGGTCACCTGAGCCGGGACCGTAATGGCACCCGACGCATGCGTAGCATCGACTGCGAGCAATGTTTCGCTACCCTCCAAACCAGCCGCGAGTGCTTTAATGTCAAGATTCTGTCCGCTGTAGAAACTGACCTGACTGACAGCAAGTATGCGTGTTCTTTCATCTGCTGCTTCCAGCAGTTCTGTTTCAGACACCTGCCAGTTCCGATGAGGAACCGATCGAATTTCAACGCCCCGTTCGGCCAGGTTCTGCCAGGCATAAGCCACCGATGGGAATTCAAGATTGGTGGTGACAACATTATCACCCTTTCGCCAGTCGAGTCCTCGGGCAAGCCAGTTCATACCTTCGGCGGCAGAAGCCATAAAACTGACGCGCTCGGCGTCAACCTTCCAGAGCTGGCCCATCTTTTGCCGACAGCTTTCAACATGGCCTAGCAAAGTATCACGGCCCTGATAAGATAAACTCTTATTGTGGGCAAATAACTCATAGACCTCCTCCTGGCACTTCAACCAGGGAGATTCACCGCCGCTGCAAAGATGAGTTACGCCATCAATGCCTACGAATTTAGATGGTGATAGTAACGGTTCGATCTTTCTCATGACGCTCCATTAATAAATGTGGATTGTAGTTTTAGGCTCTATTAGGCCTGATGCAATTAAGTCATTCTAGTAATATGTTTAACTCTTCTAACGGAATACCAATTCAAAAACTACATTAATATCCTATAGATCAGATTGTGCGGATACAAAAGCTAAATAATGACGTCGGAGCACTATGTTCTGGTATCAATTGCCAGACAGTGCGCGATGGTTCTGAAATTAATCAGATTTATCAAGCATTGTGTCACCATGGACTATTGGTTTTCTCTGCACAAGAACTGGGCGGTGCTGATTTGACTAATTTCATGTCGAAATTCACCACGCTTCGGCCGAGGCACGGAGTAGAAATTACACTGGACGGATTTCCGCATGTAGTAATAGTTAGCAACATTGAGGAAAATGGTGAAGCAATTGGTCATCAGCCTGACCAAGGTATTGAGTGGCATTCTGACGGTACTGGCTGGCAACAGGATACGCTGGCTACCTGCCTTTATGGCGTTGAGATACCCAAACAGGGTGGTGACACTTTATTTGCGAACGGTTACCTGTCCCTTAATGCGCTACCTCCCGCGTTGGCCAAACAGGTCAAGAGTTTAAGTATCACCTATTCGCGGCTTTACCTATATGAGAGGTTGGGACGGGCCAACGGATTGTCTGCCGGAGAACGGGCACGATTTTCGGATGTGACTAAACCTTTAGTTACAAGGCATCCCGTAACCCAGCGGGAAGCATTGGTATTTAGTATTGAAGAATGCAAGTGTATAGATGGAATGAATGAGTCACAGAGTTATGAATTCCTTAGTCAGTTACTCGAGTTTATTACAGACGATAACCAGATTTATCGACATCAGTGGAGCGTTGGTGATTTATTGGTGTGGGACAATCGCTGCATGATGCATACCCCAACCGAATACAATTACGCCACTCAAAGACGACGACTCCATCGAGTTATTGGACTGGAGCCCAGTTAGTTTTACCAGTGGTGTGGAAACATCAGATGAATTGGCAGGAGATAAAGTACTACGGAATGCCAAGAATCTTTACGCCACAAGATCTCCAAGACCATACTGAAACGCCTTGCTAGGGCTAAGTCTATTGTTAGCCCTCAGTCAGATTGATTCAAATTCAAAGCGATAGATTGACTCTGCATTATATTAACCAAGCAAGCCGGCTAAGCTGTTTTTATCTGATCCAAATTTAGATCTTCGGTCATGGTCTCTCGCATCAAGTATTTCTGCGGTTTACCGGTAACGGTCATTGGAAACTCCGAAACCACCTTTAGGTACCTGGGAATCTTGTAGTGTGCAATTTGTCCATCACAATAGCTGCGCACATCCTCTAGGGATATTTTGTTACCAGCCATCGGAATGATCCAGGCACAAATCTCTTCTCCGTATTTGTTATCGGGAATACCAAAGACTTGCACATCTAAAATTCCCTGGTGCCTCAACAAGAATTCCTCAATCTCGCGTGGATATACATTTTCACCTCCACGAATGACCATATCCTTTACCCGCCCTACGATATTGCAGTAGCCATCTGCATCAATTGTCGCAAGATCACCCGTGTGCATCCATCCATCGCTGTCTATTGATTCAGCAGTACGCTCTGGATCGTCCCAATAACCACGCATCACGAGGTAACCTCTGGTATGGAGCTCACCCTGCTCACCCACCTTTAAGACCGTCCCAGATTCATTCACGACTCGCGCTTCAACATGTGGCTGGATTCTTCCGACCGTCGAAACTCTGCGTTCAATCGGATCATCTACAGCACTCTGAAAGGACACTGGACTGGTCTCCGTCATCCCGTAGGCTATCGTCATTTGATCAAGATGCATCTTTGACACCACGTCTTTCATGAGCTCAATCGGGCAAGGCGCTCCCGCCATTATTCCAGTTCGTAGCGATCGTAAATCGTATTGATCAAACCCAGTACAGTTCAGCATGGCACTAAACATAGTTGGCACTCCGTGAACACCAGTACAGCGTTCTGCGTTTAATGCTTCAAGTGTATCGACCGGATCAAATCCTTCACCTGGGAAAACCATAGTAGTACCCCCTACAACACAAGCCAAGTTACCCAGCACCATGCCAAAACAGTGATACAAGGGAACAGGGATACATAGCCTATCTTTCTGTGTCAGTTGCATACTTTCAGCTACAAAACGAGCGTTATTAACGATATTTGTATGGGTTAGCGTTGCGGCTTTCGGTACGCCTGTTGTACCCGAAGTAAATTGCAGATTGATTGGCTCTTCAGGAAACAGCTTGCTATCAATTCCAACTAGGCGTGCCTTATCCCCTTCACCACCCTTTTCCATGAAATCTTGAAAGCGAAACATTCCAGCCTGGTTAAGCTTGCCAGTCTGAATAATAAAATTTAGTAGAGGAAACTTAGAGGCAGACAAACGCTCTGGCTTACAGTTGGCAAGTTCGGGAATAAGGTCAGTCAACATATCAAGGTAGTTGCTGGTCTTGAATGACTCCGCAGTGATCAATGCCTTCACGCCAACTTTTACTAATGCATACTCCAGTTCTGCCCGACGGTAAGCCGGGTTAATGTTGACCAAAATTGCTCCGATTCGTGCGGTTGCGAATTGAGCCAACACCCACTCAGATCTATTTGGCGACCAAATACCAACACGGTCTCCTTTGTATATGCCCAGTGCGAGAAGTCCAGCCGCGAACTGGTCTACCTTTTGAGACAGTTGCGACCAAGTCCAGCGCTCCCCAGTTTTACAAAATACGCAGGCCTCACGATCGGGATAGAGTGAAACCGTGCGGGCAAAAAACTCAGATATAGTAATTTCTTCGAGTACTGGTTGAATTCGACCGACGACGTAGGCTCGGTCTGACCCGGACATCAGTCCTGAATCCGTCGAAAGCTCACTAACTGCTACCATATTCTGTTACCGCCTAAGTCTCAAGACTACATCTGCTTCCAATCTCCCAATTGCTCTAAAGCATGAGCTGCCTGATAAATTGTTGATTCACCATAGTGTCGGCTTATCAACATCAAACCAATAGGTAACCCATCACTCATCCCACAGGGGATTGACATCGCCGGGTGACCAGTTACGTCAAAAGGAGAAGTATTCGCTAACATCTCGAATGCTCTTTGACAATATAGAGCAAGCGACGCATCAGCTGGCGGTAACGGCGTTGCCTTCATTGGAGTTGTAGGCATCAATAATAGATCGAACTTTGCTAATGATTCATTGTAGGTCTCTGTCAACTTTCTGCTGAGATTCTGGGCCTTAGCGTAAAAATGTCCTCGATAGTTTCTTAAAAAATACTCACCGACAAACATACAAAATTTTAACGTGTCAGATAGCTCATCGGCCCGATTAATCCAGTTAGCGTGATGATCTAAAAGGCTCGTGGAATACATGCCTTTCCAACCAGTTCCAAACCCATTACCGCTCATCATCTGATTCGTTAGACCCTCAAGCCCGATAGGTGTCCAGATGGCAGCACCTTCGTTATGCATTGGAATCGATATTTGTTCAACGTCAGCTCCGAGTTCACGCAGCTTCTCAGCTGATTCCCTGACTTTTGAATCAACATCAGTTTCAGATTCGGGTCGATCGAAACCCTCATCAACTATACCGATCTTCAATCCGCGCACTCCCCGCCCTAAGGCAGACGTGTAGCGATCAACTTTGGGCGCATACTGCCTAGGATCTAGACCGTCTTCTCCAGCAATAACTTCCAACAGAAGTGCATTATCAGCGACGTTTTGAGTCATTGGGCCAGTATGGTCTATGGTTGTCTCAATAGGCATAACTCCGGTATAGGGAACCAACCCATGGGTCGGCTTCATCCCGTAACAACCCGAATACGAAGCAGGCATACGAATCGACCCACCCTGGTCACCGCCCATCGCCATTTCAACTTCACCTGAACCAACCAATGCACCAGATCCAGACGAGGACCCCCCGGCTGAATAACCCATTTTGTGTGGGTTGTGGCAAGGCCCAGTAGCATTAGTGTGACTCCCTCCGGATAAACAAAAATATTCGCAATGAGATTTACCGACGATAGTGCCTCCTGCATCAAGGATACGAGTCACAATGGTTGCATCAATGTCCGGAATATATCCTTCAAGGGTTGAGGCACCGTTCATCATTGGCACACCCGCAAGACTGATATTATCTTTTAGAACAATAGATTTACCCGCAAGTGGTCCCCGTGGCGCTCCCTTGACTTCACATTTTATGTACCAAGCATTGAGTGGATTCTCTTCCGATGCTGGTCGATAACCCGGCGTTCTTGGATAGTCCACTGTTGGAAGATAATCTGGCATGGCATCAACCATGTCATAGACTTTCATCGTATCCTCCATCACTTCCAGAAATTCTGAGATTCGCTCATCGGAAAGATTCATACCCAAATCTTGTGTGATCTGTGTGAGCTGGTCGTGGGTTGGTCTTTTGACAGTCATATAGTCAAACCTCTCTTTTTGCATAGTTTGAGTCGTTAAATTTTCATTCGTATCAGGCAAACTGGTGTCAGGTATCTCAGTATGTTTCTGATGAACCGGCTGTGACACTCCCGATCCAAATCCGACGAATTCCTCAATAAGTGCTGAGTTCGAGAATTGTTCAGCACTGACCTCACCAGTGATGTCACCTTTTTGTAGCAGTAAAATTCGGTCGGATAGCGAAGTAATAAATTCTAAGTTTTGTTCGACAACAACAATAGTGAGTCCTTGGGTGGAATTCAGTCGTTTGAGTAGTTCGATGATCCCATCAACAATGGACGGTTGTATCCCTTCTGTCGGCTCATCCAGAAACACCAAGTCCGGCTTACTAATTAAACAGCGTGCCAATGCCAAAATCTGCTGTTCGCCACCGCTTAAGGCACCACCCGATCGATCTAGAAGTGGCTGTAGTTGAGGAAACTCCTGCAATATAGCCTCAATCGCTTCATGCTCCTCTTCACCATGCTCTACGACACCCATCCGTAGATTATCGTAGACTGAAAGCTGAGGAAAGATACCACGACCTTGTGGCACATAACCTAACCCGAGGCGAGAACGTTCGTGGGCCGGCTCGTCAGAAATATCTACCCCGTCAAATTCAACGCGACCAGATGTTGCTGGAACGATTCCTATCAATGTCTTAAGCAGCGTAGTCTTTCCCATGCCATTGTGGCCCAATACGCCAATAATCTGGCCCTCCGTAACTGCAAGATCAATGCCATGAAGTACTGGTACACGTCCATACCCCGCGTGTAAATCTCTTACATTGAGAATCAGCGAATCACTCATGACGATTTCCGATGACCTAGATAGACTTCTCGAACCCTATGATCCGATGAGATCTCGTCCATATTTCCTTCGACCAAAATTTTACCTTGATGAAAAACTGTAACTTTTTGTGCGATCATCCGAATGAACTGCATATCGTGTTCCACAACAATCATCGTTGCGCTCTGGTTGATTTCCCGAATAACATCGGCTGTTCGTACCACCTCATCTTGGGTCATACCAGCAGTGGGTTCGTCTAAAATCACCAACCAGGGCTCACCTGCCAGTACCATCCCGAGTTCAACCAGTTGCCTTTGTCCATGAGCCAACGACCCAAGCGGGGATTTTCGAACTTCACCTAGCTCGAGCCGCTCGACAACCTCAGAGGTTATGACACGGGCTCGTTTTACGCTGGCTGACTGACTAGCCGACAACCAAATATTCTCTTCCACATCGAGCCCGTCAAATACATTAGGGACCTGGGTCTTAATTCCAACTCCCATTCTCGCTACTTGATGAGACTCACTACCCGTAACGTTAAAATCTCGAATGACCACATCGCCTGCAGTAGGCCTCAACTGCGCAGTTATGCATTTAAAAAAAGTACTTTTTCCGGCGCCGTTAGGACCAATCAAACAACGCAACTCATTTTCTCGCAGAGAAAAATCCACCCTATCAACCGCCACTACACCACCAAAATGCATGGACAACGATCGAGTCTCAAGGACAACGTTACTCCTCAACTGAAATCTCCTTGACCCTTGATCTCCCGCGTCGTCTCATTTTTTTAGCTGAACGAGCTGTCATGCGCCGGGATCTTCGTCGATCCCATAACTGAATGAGAGACGGAACGATACCCTTGGGAACAACAAGTACGAAAACAATTAAGACCAGTCCCAGAAATAGATTGATATTCACCACAGACTGTTGGCCCAAGAAGGACGTCATGTAAAACAAGACCAGGGCACCTAGCACAGGACCTATTAGCGTACCCCGCCCGCCGATTATGACCCAGATGATTGCTAGGGCAGCGTTATACAGATTAAACACGTCTGGGGTAATTCGCCCAATCGAGTTCGCAAACATAATTCCCGCAAGGCCAGCAATAGCACCGCCGATAGTAAACATACACAATTTGTAAAGTCGCACGTCATAGCCTAAGAGTTCAGATCGCAACTCGTTCTCGCGGATAGACACCGAAACCCGACCAAAATGGGACTTTGTCACCCAAACACAGAGAAAGTAAGCAAGCAGCAAAGCCACCATTGCGACGTAGAAGACATGCTCGGGGTATAGAAATTGAGTGGCGTCCCAGGGATAATTAATAGGCGGCACATTTATGCCGTTAAAACCACCCAGTTTAGCAATACCAATTTTGTATTCCGGCCCCGAAGTGCGTCTGATCACGCTGTAGAGGATTAGCGTCACAGTGAGTGTAATGACGGCCAAATAGACGTCACTCAGGCGTCCATAGAACATAAAATAACCAAGAACTGCTGCTGACCCCGCAGCAACTATCAGCGCTGCAAGTATCGCACCTGTGCTGCCGCCAAAATTTAGTGCGGCAATTGCGTAGGCATATCCTCCGATACCAAAAAATGCAGTCTGTCCAAAACACAGGATCCCACCAAACCCCCAGATCAATCCCAGACTTAGGGCTAAGATGGCCAGGCTAACGGCAGTAGTCAAGCTGATAACTGAGAACAGATCTAGGCTATGGGGTGCACCAAAAAGAATGATCAGCCCGATTATGCCGATCGAGATTAGTGCTTTAGTTTCTCTGGAACGATTCACAGGCTTCGCTTGAAAAATCTACCCGTGATACCTTGTGGCATCAACCTCAGAAGCACAATTGCAAGAAGAAGCAATGCCACTTCACCCATTGTCGGACCGATTACAAAGGCTACGATACCGTTGATGGCTCCCAGTAGGACAGAAGCAGAGGCGGTACCCGCAAGAATTGCCGTTCCGCCGGAGATGACAGTAATAAACGCTTTACCAATGTAGATCGCTCCGCTTGTTGGCAATATGCCCGTAATTGGAGCTAGTAACCCACCTGCAAGGCCAGTCAGCGCAGCACCAATACCAAATGTCGTTGAATAAACCCGCTGTGTGCTGACTCCAAGTGATGCAGCCATGTCAGCGCCCTGCATGGTACCGCGGGCGACCAGACCCAGCTTCGTATATCGCAACAATAAATACACCAAAATTATCATCAGGACCGCGATACAAATTAGAAACAACTCATAACCGCTTGAACTATATTCACCGATTGTTATTGCACCGAATGGCGGCGCAATAGTAGTGGCGGTTTGCGCGCCAAAAATTGTCGTAATCAGTCCAATGAAAAACAGACTTAATCCCCAAGTAGCGAGCAAGGTATCCACCATACGACCGTAAAGAAATCGAATCAGGCACCACTCAACAATCAATCCGATAAGACCCACAATCAATGGCGCAAGTATGAACATCGCCACCCAAATATTCACACCATTGTTAGTTGCGACGACTACGGTGTAGCCACCAAGCATCAAGAATTCACCATGTGCCAGGTTGATAACCCGCATCATGCCAAAAATCACCGCCAACCCGATGCTGATTAGCACCAGGTTGGCGATACCGTAGATAATCTGCAGCACGAGGGCCGCAAAGAGATCCACTATTGGTCTCCGTAGACGTTTCGACTAACAGTAAGTCTTAATCGATTCCCGCTGCCTTCAGACCATTTTCAAAAAAGAAATTTGACTGATTGGGTGTTGCGATCAGGTCACAGACCAACTGAGTATCGGTCGGCTGCTGCTGTTCATAGGTTTGAATAATATTGAACTTCTGATCTTTTAGCTCAGCCAGATAAACATTCTGTACCGCATGATGAGTCTGGGGATCAATGGTAACCTTACCGCTTGGACCGTTAATACTTGTTGGTGAATCCAGCGCCTCAATGACCTTCATTCGATCTGCGGTTCCCGCCGTTTTTACCGCCTCGGCCCACAAGTTAATACCTTCGTATTGACGAGCTGCAAGTTCATTCAAGTAGGGCGCATCAGCACCGAATCGATCTTGAAATCTTTTTACAAATGCCTTGTTGTCGGCAGATTCTATTTCCTGAAAATAGCTGTAGGCCACGATCATTCCATCGCCTTCTTCTGCTGAGATCATCAGATGCTCATTGCCAACTCCGAACGTTGTAGACGCTATAGGTACACTTTTGCTCATGCCTGCAGCAGCGTACTGCCGATAAAAAGACACGTGCGCACCGCCAACCAATGCAGACATGACCATATCCGGCTTTGCAGCTTGAATCTTTTTAATGGTAGGCCCGAAGTTGGTAACATCTAGGGGGAAGAATTCGGTTTCAACCGGGTCACCGCCATTATCTCTCACGTATTTCTGAACCCAGTCAGCAGTGATGTGACCATAGTTGTAGTCAGCCGCGATGATATAGACCTTTTTACCCCATTTATTCATCGTATAGGGCACGAGCTTTTCTACCGTCTGACCAGGGGTTGATCCAGTACAGTAATTGTTGGTATCGCATACACCCCCTTCATAAAGCGTATTATAAAAGTAGAGTGTTTTATATCGACTTAACAGCGGTCTAATCGATTCCCGCGACGCTGAAGTGATTCCAGCGTGGACGACATCGACTCGATCGCTGGTTGCAGCTTTGGTTGCGTACTGCGTATAAAACTGGATAGTCGACTGGGGATCATAAACCGTCAGGTCTACCTGTTTGCCCAATAATCCACCCGCAGCATTGATCTCTTCGACGGCCAAATGGCTCGCATCAACCATTGGTCTGCCATAAATATCAAGACCACCAGACTGATCCAAGATCACAGCCATCTTTAGCGCATCAGCCGCCTGTGCTTGCCCGATAAAAGCTGGGGCTGTCAGTACTGCCGCGGTTGCGGAGGCACCTTTTAAAAAGTTCCTTCGATTGATTGTCATGCAATATTCTCCCTTGGTTATATTGTTTAAGTGATCTCACTCTAGAATCGTAATGAACTCGAACTCAACTTCAGATTTCTTTCCCCTCGAAGTCCTTATTTGCCATGATTACTTTTCCACCTATCAAAGGCCTCTTGATCTTCAGAAGATTCCGATGCAGGTTGGCTATTATCTTGCTCTGATACTTGGTCAGAAATACCTTTTATCCCGTCACCAATATTGATACCGATCTCTTCCCCTAATTTTTTAACAGCTGGCAATTGTAATGCCATCGACAGAACGCCATCGACGACCTGATTGACAACTGCTTTATCCGAACCACTCGTATCAGAACCAGAACCACTACCGCCACCGCCACCAGAATTACCAAATCCACTAACGTGATTAATCCTTATGCTATCGATTTTCTCTGCAGGTTTGACCATGCTCTCCACAACATCAGGCAGGATCTCTAATTTACGCATATGCAGTTTCATCTCGATAAGGTCATCACTTTGACTATTCTCTGAAGCAATTAGTGCGGCTTTGCCTTCGGCTGTGGCCAGTAGTTCGGTGCGCTTAGCCGCCGCCCGAGTCGTCGTTGCTTCTGCTTCCGCCTTCGCCAGTGCGAGCAGCGTGCCACTCTCACTGCTGACTCGGGTTTTATCAACTTCAGCTTGTTCATGCGCCCGGATCATGGCTATCTCTCTCTCGCGTTCTGCTACCGCGATTTCTTTCGTAGTCTCCAGAGCTTCTTTTGCCCGAACTTCTTCAGCCTTTGCTTCCTCGACCTGAACCTGAGCTTGCGCTTCTGCTGCTTGTTGTGCGGCAACTACAATCTCCCTCTCAAGCCGTCTTAGCTCTGATGCCTGAGTGGCCTCTAACTCAGCACGTCGTATTTCGCGACCGGATTGGATCTCTTTTGCCTTAACCTCTTTTTCCTTTTCTATGCGAGCAAATTCTTGACGCTGCTCAGCCTCGGTCTGCTCCTCCGTTATCGTTGCATCACTCGCTGCCCGCTCGCGTTCAATATTAAGCCGTTGTTGAATCTGAGCTTCCTCTTCCTGCTGGTCAATATTCAGACGTTCTTTTGTAGCATCAAGCTTACTCTTACGGACCGCGACGTCTGCATCAGCTTCAATTACAGCGCGCTCTTTTTTACTGTTCGACACTATCTCAGCTAATCTGCGCAACCCAATCGCGTTAAACGCATTATTTTCATCAAGCGTGTGAAATGGCGTTTGATCGAGACGAGTAAGAGACACCGACTCGAGTAGCAATCCATTCTGGACCAGATTTGGTTTTAAGATACCTTCAACTTGACCAACGTATCGTCCCCTTTCATTTTGCAATTCGTCCATAGTGTAGTTGGCGGCGATAGACAAGACCGCATCGACTAGCTTGCCGTCCAAGGTCTCTGCGAGATCTTCTGACCGAAATGTTTTTCCGGCAAGAGCCTGCGCGGCGGTCGCAACACCTGAATCGGTGGGATCAACCCGGACATAGAATTCGACCGTTGCATCTACCCGTAAACGATCGATCGTGATGATTGATTTATCGCCTGAGCGAACCACCTCAAGACGAGTCGTCTTCATATTTACTTCCGAGACGCGGTGTAAAAACGGCAGAGCCAGAAAACCACCGTCGGTAATAATTTTCTGACCACCAAGACCGGTTCGAATCAGCGCTACTTCACGAGATGCTTTACGGTAAAAACGATTTAACAGAACAATCGCCAAAATAATGGCGATAACTACTATGATGAACCAGACCCAATACATAAGCCTCCAGCCTCCTCGCTAGTCATTTCTGCCAGTTTTCGAGGTAGGATAGGTATTCACTCCTCTAGACCGACTTAGTATGCTTTTTATTTAAGCACGAACGAACAGTAATTTAGATTCTGGGCTCAAGTCAATAAATCAGTGATTTATTTGTACGATTTCAGAATGTTCGGTATTACTTTTAAACAAATATTTAATGACGATTGTGGACTTAATATAGTCAAATGACGTATCCGCTGAACCAGCTAAATAGCCGCACTATTTGCCTAAGTGGTCCGTTTATCACCCAGAATGTCTATTTCAGTGGAGAGTTGTATTTTCTCAAATCACTGTAAGGACTTGTTTTTATGGCGCGCTCGGAGAGATTCGAACTCCCGACCTTGTGGTTCGTAGCCACGCACTCAAATGTGTACTTAAATCTATTAATACAGGGATAAGTCTACAACGGCTTTCCAATAATATCTGGAAAATTAAAGAATAAACGTACAGAAACAGCTAGAACGTTAAGAGTTGTTGGAAGATAATTGAACACTACCGTATGAAAAATCTTTTCGAAAATAATCGCCACTGGGCGGCGCGGATTAAGAGCGAGGACCCACTATTTTTCGAGAAACTAGCGCACCAGCAGCAGCCCGAGTACCTGTGGATTGGTTGTGCCGACAGTCGTGTACCGGCCAACCAGATCGTTGGCTTGTTGCCCGGTGAACTGTTTGTGCACCGCAATGTTGCCAACCTAGTGATACATACTGACCTTAACTGCTTGTCGGTGATTCAGTATGCGGTGGATGTTCTTAAGGTTAAGCACGTCATCGTTTGCGGCCATTACGGCTGTGGCGGCGTGGCTACGGCCATTAGCGAGCGACCTAGCGGACTCATCGACAATTGGTTGTTGCACGTCAAGGATATGTATTATCGAAATTATGCGACGTTCGTTGACTGCGTAGATAATGAAGACCGCGTTAATCGTTTGTGTGAAATGAATGTCACCGAGCAGGTTAATAATGTTTGCCACACCAGCATCGTACAGGCTGCCTGGCAGCGCGGCCAAGAGCTAAGCATTCACGGTTGGATCTATAGTATTACCGACGGACTACTGAAAGATTTAGATATAACCTTTGATGCTCCTAGACAGGTGCCCGCGGTCTACCGGCCATAGGCTGCCTACCTTTAAAAGTTATTGGAAGCTTACGTAGTTATTGGAAACTACACCTTTTATAAGGTGACCTAACTACTTGATTTATTGGCGCACCCGGAGAGATTCGAACTCCCGACCTCGTGGTTCGTAGCCACGCACTCGAAAGCGCACTTCAATCTATAAATACAGGGATAAGTTTACTACGACTGTCACATAGAATTCCTTCTTTGCACCGTTTTCACACTAATTTCTAAGAGTATCAACCAGTTCTATTGGACAGCTTTTCATCCTATTATCGATTCTTCACCGTCGTTACCT
>Ga0114932_10002185_pt1 | contig 20966 bp, 21 predicted proteins | sample 2SBtaG_2_FD_87286 | JGI IMG/M metagenome (GOLD analysis project Ga0114932, IMG submission 87286) | Deep subsurface microbial communities from Kolumbo volcano to uncover new lineages of life (NeLLi) - 2SBTROV12_ACTIVE470 metaG | ecosystem: Environmental > Aquatic > Marine > Volcanic ... | reverse complement strand
ATTATTGTTTTGATTTGGTTTGGACGTGATTCAATACTTTATATTTGGCCAGAAACTGAAGTAGTATATAATTGGATAAATAACACTTTCTTAAAAGAATAACATTAAATAAAAACGGGTATTTTTAATTAGTGCTTATTTGATATTATTTTGCCATGGAGCTAATAAATCTCTACTAATCTGTTCTTCCAGGGTCTCACGTCTCCTAATCAATGCGTAATCTTTGCCGCTTACTAGAACTTCTGGAACCAATAGACGACTGTTATAAGTAGAAGCCATAACTGCTCCGTAAGCTCCAGTGTCCTTAATAACAAGTAGGTCTCCAGATACTGGGCTAGATAGTGGATATTCTGTAGCAAAAGTATCCCCTGTCTCGCATACTGGACCTACTATATCGACTTTTATAAGATCTGCAGTGCCTAAAGGTTCTCGTGCCTCTTGAATACTATGCTGAGCGTCATATAGAGCTGGACGCAGTAAGTCATTCATAGCTGCATCAACAACTACAAATCGCCTGTATCCAGTATCCTTATAGTAGATAACCCTAGTTAATAAAATTCCTGCATTACCTGTAAGATAACGCCCCGGCTCGAAAATGAGATCACAATCTAAATTTCCAATTGTTCTTTCAACAATTTTGGCATAATCATTAGGATTAGGAGCCGTATTATTACCATATGAAATTCCTAGACCACCACCCAGATCTAACCTTTTTATTTCAAGACCATTAGAACGTAGGTCTTGAGTAAGTTTAGCGACATTTTTGAATGCAGTTTCAAATGGTGTTAGATCAGTTAGCTGACTTCCTATATGAACAGCTATAGAAACTGGGTTCAGACCAGGTAGGGAAAATGCTTGTTTAAATATATCTTTTGCCTGTGATATATCAATTCCAAATTTATCTTCTCTGCGTCCAGTAGAAATCTTATGATGTGTCTCCGCATCTACGTCTGGATTAACTCTGATAGCAATATCTACGGAAGTATTTTTGCTTGCCGCAATATCCGACAATGATAATAGTTCTGGAAGAGATTCAACGTTGAATTGTAAAATACCTGCCTCTATCCCAGCTGATAATTCCTCATAGGTCTTGCCAACTCCTGAATAGACAATTTTCTTGGGTTTCACACCTGCAGATATTGCCTTCATTAACTCACCATTAGAGACGACATCAGCTCCAGCACCTAAATCAGCAAATGTTTTAATTACCGCCAGGTTAGAGTTTGATTTCATCGCAAAACAAACCTGTGTTCGTTGACTAGAAAAAGCGTTTGTAAAAGCTTTATAAGCCTCCTGCATTGCTTGTGTAGAGTATATATATAATGGTGTTCCCACGTCAGCGGCTATAGCTGAAATAGCAACATTTTCGGCATATAAATCTCTATTTTTATAGGAAAACGCATTCATATTTATGTCTCAGCGTGCTGGATAGTTCCTGGGGTACGTAATTTCTTTACCTGATGGGGGAGTAGGCGCCCCCTTTTTTCCACAGGATGAAAAAATTAATAGTATAACAGATGCGATGATAAAAGTCTTTGTAATACAACTTACTTTAGACATCATAGATATCTTTTGCGTGCGATTGCTGCAGATGCAAGAACATTTTCAGGGGCTGTACCTCCTTCACTAGTGCGTCGGGATATTGAGGATTCTATAGACAATACTGATATTACGTCATCTGTAATGCGGCGATCGATTGATTGCATTTCGGTCAAAGGAAAATCCTCTAGAGATAAATTTTTATCATAGGCTGCTTTAACAATTTTACCTGTAACCTTATGAGCCTCACGAAACGGTAATCCGACAGATGTTACCAACCAATCTGCAAGATCTGTCGCTGTAGGATATCCTTTTTGCGCTGCCATATACATTGCTTCCGGAATAGGTTTAAGATCGTCCACCATACCTATTATTGCATTAAGTGATAATAGTAGTGAGTCCATTGAATCAAATACTGGTTCTTTGTCTTCTTGCATATCTTTACTATAGGCGAGAGGAAGAGCTTTCATGACAGACAGCAGTGTCATTAAATTTCCAAAAACCCTTCCAGATTTTGCCCTAGAAAGTTCTGCTGCGTCTGGATTTCTTTTTTGTGGCATCATTGAACTGCCAGTTGTAAAAGAATCTGAAAGTTCTATGAAGCCAAAGCTGTCACTACACCAGAGAATAATTTCTTCTGAAAAACGCGAAATATGAGTCATAGTAATGGCAGCAGAAGAAAGAAATTCCAGTGCGAAATCGCGATCGGAGACCGCATCTAAAGAGTTAACCATTGGACGATCAAAACCCAGAGATTTAGCAGTATGTTGCCTATCTATTGGATATGTTGTTCCAGCCAACGCCCCAGCCCCTAGGGGTGATTCATTCAATCGCTTGCGACAGTCTGAAAATCTACCGCGGTCACGGCCAAACATTTCAACATAGGATAGTAAATGGTGACCAAAGGTTATTGGTTGTGCTGTTTGCAAATGCGTATAGCCTGGCATTATTAAATCTGCATATTTCTCGGAATTATCTATTAAAACCGATTGTAGTTTGCACAATAATTTATCTATATCATCCAGTGAGTCTCTTACCCATAGTCGAAAATCAGTAGCAACTTGATCATTACGTGATCGTGCTGTGTGTAAACGTCCTGCTGGTTCACCGATGAGTTCTTTTAAGCGTGATTCAATGTTCATATGAATATCTTCAAGCTTTTCAGAAAAAGAGAAGTTTCCGGCTAATATTTCTTGCGAAATCAGTTCTAAACCTTCATTAATTGCTTTACCATCTTCAGGGGTTAGAATGTCCTGAGCAACTAACATATCTGCGTGCGCTCGAGAACCTGCGATGTCTTGTAAAAACAGGCGACGGTCAAACGCTATAGAGGCATTAATTTTTTCCATTATTTCAGCCGGTCCGCCGGTGAAGCGTCCACCCCAATGTGCGTTAGAGGATTTGCTATTATCGTTTGGGCTCATTTTAATTCAGCAACCTATTTTGTAGAGATACTATTATGCTAAAATTGTTTCTTACTTTAATTGTAATTGCCAGCATTTTCGTATCAGTTTCGGCATATTCGGACCATGGTAAACCACCAATTCAAGGAATCGTAAATAACTTTACAGAACTGAGCAGACCTGCACCAGCGTCGATTACTCCTTTATTATCAAGAGACCAAGGGCAAATAACCCTTGAAACCTATCATGGCAAGTTTGTTTTGTTAAATTTTTGGGCTACGTGGTGCGTTCCATGCATGCACGAATTACCCTCTTTAAGTAGGCTAAATGCTCAACTTTCTGATGAAAACTTTCAAGTTATATTGGTTAGTCAAGATCGTGGAGGCTTTAAGCAGACTGATAAATTTTTAAAAAAACATAAAATTGATATTTCCGGGGCATTTATTGATAATAAATTAAAATACTCTCGCGCTATGAAGATAAATGCCATACCAACGACTATATTGATTGGCCCTACCGGCACAGAGATAGGGAGGTTGGTTGGATCAATTGAATGGGATCACCCAGAAGCAATTGCCTTAATAAATTATTATCTTAAACATGAGATCAAGGATAAAGGTAAAATAAGTTTAATCAAGAAAATAAGACGATACTTTAGTAAGTCGTTTTAATATTAGAATTTTCTCTTGTACTAAAACAGTGTTTATCGAGTAGCAGATTTTTTGTCGTTATTATAATCATAGAAGCCTCGCCCAGTTTTACGGCCTAACCAACCAGCATCAACATATTTTACCAGAAGTGGACATGGTCTATATTTAGAATCTGCCAGACCTTTATGGAGTACTTGCATTACTGAAAGACATGTATCTAGACCTATGAAGTCTGCCAGTTCCAATGGGCCCATAGGGTGATTTGCACCCAGCTTCATAGCAGAGTCGATACTGTCTATACTGCTAACCCCTTCATGCAAAGTGTATACGGCTTCATTAATCATAGGTAGCAGAATCCGGTTTACTATAAATGCTGGAAAATCTTCTGATATAATGCCTAACTTACCCAGTTGTGTAGTAAGGTCTTTGATTAAATCAGTGGTGTTTTTATCCGTCGCCAAACCCGGTATTATTTCAACTAATTTCATAACTGGTACTGGGTTAAAGAAATGCATACCAATAAATTTATCCGCCCGATCTGTGGCTGAGGCTAGGCTTGTTATTGATATAGAGGAAGTATTTGTGGCTATAATTGCATTAGGCTTTAAGTGAGACGATAATTCTTTTAATATTTTAATTTTTACCTGTTCTTGTTCTGTCGCTGCTTCAATAATTAAATCGCAGTCGCTTACGAGATTCATTTCCGTACCAACTTTTATACGGTCCAGAGCAGCTAATCTATCTTCCTCTTCTATTAAGTTTCTTTTAACCTGTCTTTCCATATTTGTGTTAATTTTATTAATTGAGTTTTGTAGTAGTATGTCAGAAACATCAATTAAATTCACTTCAAACGATGCTAATGAACTCACCTGAGCAATACCACTACCCATCTGACCAGCGCCTATTATTCCAATTTTTTTAAACATATTTAAATTTGCCAAGCTTTAGAAAAAAACTATTTTAGGAAAGTATTTTAGTTAATTCGTCATTAAGTTCGGGTAACGCCTGAAATAGGTCGGCAACGAGACCATAGTCGGCCACCTGAAAAATCGGTGCCTCTTCATCTTTATTAATTGCCACTATAACTTTAGAGTCTTTCATTCCAGCTAAATGTTGGATGGCCCCAGAAATTCCTATGGCTATGTATAGTTCCGGCGCGACAACCTTACCGGTTTGACCAACTTGCCAGTCGTTTGGAACAAAACCTGCATCAACGGCTGCTCGAGATGCGCCCATTGCGGCCCCGAGCTTATCTGCGATGGGTTCAATTAAATCGAAATTATCACCTGATCCCATGCCGCGTCCACCAGATATTATAACCTGAGCAGTTGTTAGTTCTGGGCGATCGCCACTTGGCTCTGACGTGCTAAGAAACATTGATTTTTCTTCATCATTATTACACGCTACTGTCTCTACCTCAGCGCTACCACCATCTTCTGACGCTTGATCAAAATTAGTAGTTCTTACTGTTATAACCTTGATTTTGTCTGTAGATTTAACTGTTGCTAACGCATTTCCAGCATAAATTGGTCTTATGAAAGTTTCTTCATCAATAACTGTGGATATTTCAGATATCTGTTGAGTATTTAGTAGAGCAGCAACTCGGGGTAGAAAATTTTTACCAAAGGTAGTTGCTGGTGCAAGTATATGGCTGAAGTCTTCTGCTAAACCAATAACAAGTGCAGACAAATTTTCAGCTAAGGCGTGTTCTTGAGAAACATTATCTGCAAGAAAAACTTTACTTACATTATTTATCTTACTTGCTGCAGTTGCCACGTCTTTACAATTATTTCCCGCAACTAAAACAACTATTTCACCAGCTCCATGAGAAGAAAGCTCGTATGCCGCTGTTATGGTGTTGAGTGTAGAGGGCTGTAATGACGTATTATTATGTTCGGCTATAACAAGGATACTCATTATATAACTCTCGCTTCATTTTTGAGTTTTTCTACCAGAGCGGTAACAGATTCAACCATAACGCCTGCCTGGCGGACTGGTGGTTCTTCTACTGAGAGGGTTTCCAGACGCGGTTTAGTATCAACGTTAAGTTCGTCTGGTGTGAATTCGTCAATAGGTTTTTTCTTAGCCTTCATTATATTAGGAAGCGATGCGTATCTAGGTTCGTTAAGACGTAAGTCAACTGTCAAAATAGTTGGTAAACTAACTTCTATATTTTCAAGGCCGCTATCTATCTCACGAGTTATGTTAGCCTTATCTCCATTAAATTCAATTTTTGATGCAAATGTTCCTTGAGACCACCCTAGAAGGGCTGCGAGCATCTGACCGGTTTGATTAGAATCATCATCAATGGCTTGTTTTCCAAGTATTACAACTTTTGGCGATTCCTTTTCTACTAAGTGTTTAAGTATTTTTGCTATTGCTAATGGTTCTAAATCTTCATCTGATTTAACATGTATACCTCTATCTGCTCCCATAGCCAGCCCTGTGCGTATAGTTTCTTGGCATTGCTGTACGCCTATAGAGACAATAATAATTTCTTCTACTACTCCGGATTCCTTCATTCTAATTGCTTCTTCGACAGAAATTTCATCGAAGGGGTTCATAGACATCTTAACATTACTTGTTTCGACGCCTGTTTTATCAGCTTTAACACGAACTTTTACGTTATAATCAATTACACGCTTAACGGGGACGAGGACTTTCATGATTGATTTTGCCTAAATGTTTTGTTTGAGGGTTCTAAGTTATATTTTACATGTGAAAATGTAATTACAGTGAGCAAACATTTTTCTATCTATTTATCTTAAACTTTTTTAAAAAACCATATACTCGCATGATTATATTTTTATTAGCCAATTATAGAATTTTAATCAATCCAGCATGCCGAAGGGAATTAAGCAAGTCAATCTTACCTATTATCTCCAGGTATCCAAAGTACATCAGTTGTTCCCTTATCATTAAGGTGACGTGCTAAAACAAATAAATGATCAGATAAACGATTAATATATTTTAACGCTATGGGGTTTACTGATTCTCTTGTTGCTAACTCCACCATTTCTCTTTCGGCACGACGGGCAATAGTTCTGGCAAGATGTAGATAAGCTGATGCAGCTCTCCCACCAGGTAGTATGAAAGACTTCAACGGACCGAGGTTCTCATTTAATTCATCTATTTCTTTTTCCAACCTAGCCACTTGGACATCAACAATTCTCAGAGCCTCATTATTATCCTTTGATGACAATGATTTTTTTTCAGGTGTGCATAAGTCTGCCCCAAGATCGAAAAGATCATTTTGTAATCGAGCAAGCATTTTATCAATATCAGATTCGGGTTCAACGTTTAGACGCACAATACCAATAACTGAGTTGGCTTCATCAACAGTTCCATAGGCGGATACTCTAGTATCGTATTTAGGTACGCGTTTGCCAGAACCTAATGAGGTTTCTCCAGAGTCACCGCCTCGCGTGTAAATACGTGTAAGTTGGACCATAACTTTATTCCTGGTTTATATTTAAAAAAGTATTGACGATTTTGTTTACTATTAAAATTAGCTTAGTTTACTAAATTATAAATTTTCAATATTTTTCTTGGTAATCAGGCATCAATCTATAAGGAATTTTAAAGTGTCTCTTTATCGTCATATATCTGCCTGCAATGCACATGATTTACAAAATTATCAACCTTTTATTATTGATGAAAAACAAATTGGCTGGGTACCTCACAAATTTATATTACACCTTAAACAATGGCCTGAAATCTTTAATTTTATAGATAATAAGGTTTTTTTTACTAAAAACATTGCTGGTTTGGATGAAAGAACTAGGATAATGCAGGAAATTTGTGAAGAACTTGAATTACAAAAGCTGATACCGGAGAAAAGAAAAGAAAATTTTACTGTTATGAGGCAGTATGGCGAGAAACCACTTTTTTACCTTGATCGGGCATGGATGCCAGTATTTGGCTTTATAGCTCATGGCATTCATATAAATGCATATGTAGAAACTGCTGGTGATATTGATATGTGGATTGGTGTACGCAGTTTAAATAGCCGTGTGGATCCAGGGAAGCTCGATAATATGGTGGCTGGTGGTTTACCTAGTGGGTATACATTAGAAGAGAATGTAATTAAAGAATCTTGGGAAGAGGCTTCAGTGCCTATGGCTCTGGCACAAAAATCGAGACCGGTTGGAACGCTAAATTATAATTTGAGTGTGGAAGATGGCCTTCGTAGAGATGTTCTTTATATATATGACTTAATTGTTCCTTCTGATTTTTATCCCGTTGATCAACTAGGAGAACATAGTAGCTTTTTCAAGTTACCAGTGACCGAAGTTTTGCAGGTTGTTGAAAAAACTAATAACTTTAAGTTCAACATAAATTTGGTCATAATTGATTTTGCTATTCGGTATGGAATAATAAAAGCAGACCATCCGGAATATTTATTATTAAACAAAAAACTAAGGTCACCGAAATAATTAATTACTTTTTGTGGTGGGATGATGAATACTGAGAAAATTTGTGTGGTTGGTTGTAGTGGTTTTGTAGGCAGTCATGTAACCGCTGAACTGTTGTCGCGTGGCTATGACGTACATGGCACACTACGTGACACTCAGGGAGAGAGTGCAGGTTGGTTATCGTCTGAGGTGGCTGCTTATGCAAGTGATTCGAATAACTTAACACTTTTTGCAGTGGATGTTTTTGATAAAAGATCCATAAGACAATCAATGGAGAATTGCAGCGGGGTTATTGTTTGTGCTGGTTCTCCTTTAGTTGTGCCGGAGACAATAGATCTTATGGTTGCGGTTGCAGAGAATGTCTCTGATATGGCGATCGATGCGAAAATAACTCGAGCAGTTTTTACTTCAAGTACTGGATCTACAAACCCAATGGAGGGTGAACCACCACTTAAAAATGAAAATTTACATTGGTCTAACTCTAATTATCAACTTGCAGAAAAAAAATATGCAGCTGTAGGTAAAACACTTTTAGATCAAAAAGTTCTCAATAAAATGGCGAATGCTAGAGAAAAATTCCGAGTTTGTGTTATAAATCCTTCAATGATTGTTGGTCCTGCTTTCCAAAAGGATCCTGTTGTTAGTCTTTGTCGCTTTGCAGACATTATCAATGGAAAAAGATTTTCTGAGAAAATCCCTAATAGCTCCAATTCAATAATCGATGTCCGCGATCTGGCAAAACTTCACGTAAATGCTTTAGAAAAAGAAGAAGCAAAAGGACGCTATTTTGGTGTTAAAAAAAGTTGGCACTGGAGAGATATTCTTAAGGCTCTTGAGGTTGCCTGTGATAAATATACCATGCCTCAAATTGATCCTTATGAGACGCCGGTAAGGGCGACACAGTTTGATTTCACCCGTCAAAATACACTAGGAGTTAAGTTACGTGATATTGACGAAATGTTTGTAGGTTTAGTTGCGGAGTTAGATAGACGCGGGATGATTTAGCTAAATTTTAAGAAGGTGGAACTTAAAACTTTATTCCTATATCGCTTTTTTCTGTTGAAGCTATGTTTTTTATGGCTTCTAACCAAATATCTGTTCCCTTAATGCCTCTTGCGCGCAAAGATCTAAGCGTAAGAGAGTTTTCCCTTTTAGCTAATCTTTTACCATTAGTGTCTGTCAGTAATGGTGTGTGCTGCCATTCAGGAGTTTCTAAGTCTAGCAGTGCTTGGAGTATTCGGTGGACATGAGTTGATTCAAAGAGATCATTACCCCTATTAATCAGGGTTATACCTTGTGCTGCATCATCTATCGTAACCGCTAAATGGTAGCTGGAGGCAATATCTTTTCTGGCAAGAACTACGTCACCAATATTATTGATCTGGACTATTTGTTTGCCTCTTATTCTGTCATACCATGTTAAATTTCCAACTATATGTTTAGCTTTGGTAATATCTAGTCTTAGGGCATAAGGTTTACCGCTTCCAATAAGTGCATTTCGCTTCTCATTTTCTAAGTTCCTACAGATTCCAGGATAAATTGGACCAAAACTATTATTTTTATGAGGGGCATTGTTAGAAACATTTATCTCTTCTAAAATATCTTTACGTGTGCAAAAACATGGATAAAGTAGTTTCATCTCAGTCAAACTATTTATCGCCTTCTTATATGCCTCGCTCCTATCCGATTGACGCATTACTGGTTTATTCCAGGATATACCAAGCCATTCGAGATCTTCGTATATACACTCTTCAAATTCTTTACTTCTGCGTTCTTTGTCCAAATCCTCGATTCTTAGAATAAACTGACCATTACTATGCTGGGCTAATCTCCATGCGAATAGAGCTGCATAAGCATGACCTAAATGCAAATACCCTGAAGGTGAAGGAGCAAACCGTGTTACGGTTCTAGAAATATTTTTGTGTATATTGGTCATTTAATAGTTCTAAGATAAAATTCATTGGTATCATAAAAATTTAACTTTTAGTCCAAACTATAATGCGATGAAAACTAGAAAAAGTATAGAATCAGGTTTATCTGATTTATCGAAAATAGATCCTCGAATAAAGTTGTTATGGGATAATGTTGGGACACCGTTACCTCGGGCGCGTAAGCAGGGTTACAAAGAATTACTTCGAATTATAATAGGCCAGCAACTATCTACTCAAGCAGCAGCTTCTATTTGGCAACGCCTGGAACAGGCTAATTTGTTTCTTAATAAATCAAACTTTCTTGTTCGTAGTGATGAAGACTTACGTGGCCTTGGCTTAAGTAGACAGAAAATAAAATACATTAGAGGTTTAATCGAATCCATCAATGAGGGCACTTTGAGGTTAGATTGTTTAGATCGTTCATCTGATGAGGAAGCTATAAATATTCTAGTTCAACAAAAAGGTATTGGGCGTTGGAGTGCAGAGGTTTACCTGCTATTTGCTATCGGACGGGCTGATATAATGCCCGCAGATGACTTAGCATTATTGAAATCTGCTGGTTATCACTTTGGTGACGGTAAACGATGGACTTCTGAGAAGTTACGAAATGAAGCCGAAATATGGAGACCTTGGCGTAGCGCAGTAGCAAGACTTCTATGGCACGCTTATAATGTTAAGGTAATTTAATAAATAATAGTTATGAGGGTGATATGTCAGACAAACCTGTCCTAACGGGACCGTCCTATGCTCCAGATTCTGAAGGACCTGCAAAACAGATAGTTATATTTTTACATGGTGTAGGGGCTAATGGCGATGACCTGATTGGCCTAGCACCGGTATTATCAAGATCGTTGCCTAATACACAATTTTTAGCACCGAATGCTCCCGAACCATGTGATATGGGGCCGTTTGGCTACCAGTGGTTTAGCCTACAAGATCGAAGTCCAAGCGCTATTGAAAGTGGTGTGCGAGCGTCTGCAGACTTGGTTAATAAATTTATTGATGATAGCTGTGAATTATATAATGTTGAGCCTAACAAGGTAGCTCTGTTTGGATTTAGTCAAGGTTGTATGATGTCGTTATTTGTTGGTTTGCGACGTGAGAGGGCGCTTGCAGCTATTTTAGGTTATTCTGGAACTTTGGTTGCCCCAGAAAAACTATCTAATGAGATAGTTAGCCGTCCACCAGTGTTATTGGTTCATGGAGAAGAGGATCAGGTTGTTCCCTTTCATATGTTTGAAAGAGCTAAGGCCGGGCTTCTATCAGCTGGCGTTGACGTGAATGCACTAAGTCGACCAGGATTAGGTCATGGAATTGATGAAGAAGGGCTTGGAAAAGGATTAGAACTATTAGTAAATCAATTGCTTTAGTATAAATTAGTAAATAGTAGCTTGAATCATGTATTTTATTTGTAGATTTTAATGTGTTGGCAATATTCGTTATTTTATAAAAAAACGTTATAGACCAATGAGGAGCTGTTATTATGGAAGCAGCGTTAAAAAATTACACGACACTAGTATTAAATGCTGACTTCCGTCCGCTTAGTTATTATCCTTTATCCGTATGGCCTTGGCAATTGTCAGTTAAAGCTGCTTTATCAGGAAGAGTTAATACAATTGTAGAGTATGACCGAGTTGTGCGTTCTCCCAATATGGAAATGGCTCTGCCAAGCGTGGTTTCATTAAAAGAATACGTCAAACTGGTTAACCGGCCGGCATTTACCCGTTTTAATGTTTTTTTGCGTGATAAATTTACCTGCCAATATAGCGGTCAACGCATGCCATCTCATGAATTAACATTTGATCACGTTATACCCAAATCACGCGGCGGTCTCACTACATGGGAAAACGTTGTAACTGCTTCAAGTGAATTTAACCTGCGAAAAGGTAATTTAACTCTTGAACAGGCTGGTTTAAGTTTACTTAATTTACCCTGTTGTCCCAGCGCCTGGCAGTTAATGGAAAATGGTAGAAGTTTTCCACCAAATTACCTTCATACTAGCTGGCAAGATTACCTTTATTGGGACACTGAACTCGAGCAATAATATATATTATTGCTTATCTGAATCCTCGAAGTTCTTAGATGCGTGTGGAAAGCCAAATAGCGAGACGAGAACTAGCTTTTACTGCTCTTGATAGTATTGGATAAGTTTCACTTGATCCTTCAATTTGACTAACGTCATTTTCAGAAGTAGCGGCTATATGGTTAAGGCCAATTTTCTTGTGCTCAATTTCTTCTGCACGAAAATCATCTATTATATCGCTAAGCTCTTTCTCATCATCCCCTAATTTTTCGTATTGTTCATTGTAATGTTCTTCAATTACCTCTTCAACGGCGACAGTACAGGCCATTGCTGCCCGCTCACTTATAGCGGCGCTTAAAACTCCAAGTGAGTAACCTGCAATATGCCAAAGTGGTGATAAAACTGTAGGTCGGACCCTGCGTTTAATGATCATTTGGTCGAAAGTTTCGAGATGTCTTTTTTCTTGGTCAGCCATATGCTGAATAACTTTGCCTATCGGACGGTTTCCAAGTACTGCAAGCTGGCCTTCATATATACGCGCAGCGCCATATTCTCCGGCATGATCTACACGTATCATTTGCTCAATTTGTGTTTTTTTATCAGGATCTCCGTGAAGGAGTTGATTATTTTTAAGTATTTTTTTGTTTTTTACGGTCATTATCACAAATGTTTAAATATCTATAAATAAAATTTTAATCCTATATAGCCTAGGCATAGAATTATACAAATAACTAAAATGAGCCAACCAAGATAACGTTCAATGAATTTTCGAATAATTGGGCCAAAATACCAAAGTAAACCGGCTATTAAAAAGAAACGCAATCCTCTAGAAATAGCTGAAGCAATACCAAAGGTAAATAGATCTAAGTGGGTTACTCCACTAGCAATGGTAATTACCTTGTATGGAAATGGTGTAATGCCAAAGAAAGCAACAATCCAACCACCCATTTCAATGTAACGTTGGCTAAAGCGGTAAAATGCACTTTCCAACCCATATAGATAAATAACTTTTTGGCCTATAGTATCAAAAAGATACGCACCAATTGTATAACCAAGAAAACCTCCCAGAACGGACATTATAGTACAAATTGTAGCTAATCTCCATGCCCGCTCGCGTGCAGCTAATATCATAGGGATTAGAATTATATCTGGAGGTATCGGAAAAACTGAGCTTTCAGCAAAGGCGACTGCTGCTAGAATCCAGACCGCATAACGTGCAGAGCTTACATGTATAACGTAATTATATATCTTACGCATAACTGACAAGACCTCGTATCGATCTTAAAATTATTTCATGCCCTTTAGCAGTAGCGCGTATCATATGTCCACATTTTGTGATGATTGGTAAATCAATTAGATTGCTAACATTGACGCATAAAGGATAGACTATTAGTTCTTTTAATTAAATGCGGGCGTGGCGGAATTGGTAGACGCGCGGGATTCAAAATCCCGTTCTGGCAACAGAGTGAGAGTTCGATTCTCTCCGCCCGCACCATTGATAATTACTAATTGGCCCTGAGTTTCTTTATTTATAAATGCTAATCTCAGTGCTGAAACGAGAGCGAGGAAGCTATGGCTGATTATAAAACTGCTTTTTCAAATCGCAATTCTGATGAAATAACTCCCGTTATGCGTGCTAATATTAATAAAACTCTAGCCAGGGCATTAACTACTTTGGAGGCCAAGACTGAGCCGGAGCACACCGCTCTAGTTGTAGTTGATGTTCAGAACGACTTTTGCGCTGAAGGCGGAATGCTAGATACAGAAGGATTCGATTTGACGCGTATTCAAACTATGGTGCCCAGGCTGGTTAATCTAATTTCAAAAGCTCGTGAGGCCGGTTGTTTGATTGTTTATATTCAGACTATCTACAATGCAGAGATGAACCTGATGTCTGATGTCTGGCTGGAACAGTCTTTGCGACAGTGGAAGGGAAGATTCATCGAGTATCCGGTCTGCATGCAAGGTGGTTGGGGTGGAGATTTTTACGATGGCATAAAGCCACTTCCCGGCGAACCTATTATACATAAGCACCGATATGGTGGTTTTATTGGTACAAATCTCGATATGGTATTGCGTTCCAATGGCATTCGATCGCTTATCATGACTGGTGCTATAACTAACGGTTGTGTTGAATCGACCGCTCGAGATGGCTTCTTTCATGATTACTACATAGTTTTTGCTGATGACTGTACTGGCACTGTTAATGAAGATATGCACAATGCGACTCTCGTAAATATCGACCGTTGGTTTGGGCAGGTAGTGAAAGCTGAAGAGGTAATCAGTTGCTGGCATGATGCTGGGAAACTAGACGATGAAGTAGCAAGTTAGCAATAATTTTACCCTATTAGATTGGGTTTAATTGCAGTTCCCTTATAATTTAATTTACGGGCCTTTTGAAAATATGAATGATAGCTTTATTGATATAAGATCTTCAGTTGCATCTCTTTGTGAGGAATTCAATCTAGAATATTGGCGCGAACTTGACGAGCAAAGGGCCTATCCATCCGAGTTTGTTGCTGCAATGACTAAGTCAGGTTTTTTAGGGGCTTTAATCCCTGAAGAGTATGGGGGTAGTGGCTTGGGGATATCTGCAGCTGCTGCAATACTAGAGGAGGTCCATATAAGCGGAGGCAATGCGGCTGCATGTCATGCACAAATGTATATAATGGGGACTGTGTTAAAACATGGCTCCAATGAACAAAAGAAAAAATACTTACCGGAAATTGCTTCTGGAAATATTAGGCTGCAGGCCTTTGGTGTAACTGAACCTTCTAGTGGCACTGACACTGCTAGTCTTACTACTACCGCAAAGCTTGAAGGAAATAACTATATTGTTAATGGACAAAAAGTTTGGACATCTCGTGCAGAGCACTCAGATTTAATGCTGCTTTTAGCACGAACAACTCCAAGAGAAGAAGTAGAGCGTCGCCACCAGGGCCTATCAGTATTTTTAGTAGATATGAAGACCTCTGTCGGCCAAGGTCTTTCTATCCGGCCGATAAAAACAATGATTAACCATGCTACGACAGAAGTGTTTTTTGATAACTTGGTTGTACCTGCTGAGAATTTGATTGGAGAAGAAGGTAAGGGGTTTAGATATATACTGGATGGTATGAATGCTGAACGAATACTCATATCTGCGGAATGTATTGGAGATGCCAGGTGGTTTGTTAAAAAAGCAACTGAATATGCAAACGATAGAAGTGTATTTGGAAGACCAATTGGTCAAAACCAAGGAATTCAATTTCCAATAGCCCGTGCCTATGCCCAAACGGAATCTGCTTCGCTAATGACGATGCAGGCAGCAAAATTATTTGATAATGATGAAGCATGTGGAGCTGAAGCAAATATGGCAAAGCTTCTCGCAGCCGAGGCTTCATGGGAAGCAGCAAATATGTGTATGCAAACTTTTGGTGGTTATGGCTTTGCTCAGGAGTATGATGTCGAAAGAAAGTTTCGAGAAACGCGGCTTTATCAAATCGCGCCAGTATCAACAAACTTAATTCTGTCATATATTGCTGAACATGTATTAGGTTTGCCAAGATCATTTTGATCATATAAACCCTATTAAATATTAGTTAAAATAGTCTATTTAGGTTTTTAGAAAATTAATGGAAATAAAAAATAGTTTTACAGTTTCCTCCGATATAAAGACATCATGGAATATTCTTTTAGACATAGAGAGGATTGCACCATGTATGCCAGGAGCTGAATTAACGGCAGTTATTGACGACACTCACTATAAAGGCAATGCGAAGTTGCGCGTTGGACCAGTTAGTCTCACCTTTTCTGGGGAAGCCGAGATCACTGAGGTTGATGAGGTTAACTTTACTGCGAAGGTGCATGCTAAGGGTAACGACACTAAAGGTCGTGGAGCAGCAGATGCTTATGTTGTTTTTGCGCTTTCTGAGGATGGTGAACAAACTCGTGTAGATGTTTCAACCGAACTCAACCTATCTGGTTCTGTCGCACAATATGGTCGTGCTTCAGGTTTAATTGACGCGATAGCAAGTCAAATTATTTCTGATTTCACTGATAATTTAGAGTCAGAGATCGCAAATGAGAAGACTTTGTCTACTAAAATAAAAAAATCTACTGATACAAACCAGACTGGGGTAAGTAAAAAAAGTGATAATAGTATTTCAGGTTTAAGTTTGTTTTTTAGAGCAATTTGGGCGATGATACTAGGTAAACGTTAGGAAGAATATAGTAAAATGAAACCAGCACCATTTATTTACCATAATCCATTGACTCCGGAAGATGCAGTATCACTCTTGGCTTCTAATGAGGAAGCTAAAATTTTGGCGGGTGGCCAATCGTTGATGCCGATGCTTAACATGCGATTTGTAGTACCAGATCATGTGATTGATTTAAATAATGTAACGGGAATTGATGGTGTAACTAATAGAGATAATTTATTAGAAATTGGTGCAATGACTCGTCAATGTGATTTGATGACTAATGACTTAGTAAAATCAAAGGCTCCGATAATTCCTGAAGCGCTTGAGCATGTAGGTCATTTTCAAACACGTAATAGAGGTACAATTGGAGGTAGCCTTTGTCATCTTGACCCGGCCGCAGAATTACCTTGTTTGATGGCCGCGTATGACGCTAATTTAACCGTGCAAGGCCCGGAAGGTCAGAGAGAAATACCTTTTATCGAATGGCCACTAGCATATATGATTCCAAACCTTGCCCCTGATGAACTACTGACTAAAATTAGCTTTCGTTATTGGTCTCTAAACCATGGTTTTGGGTTTGAAGAGTTTGCCCGCCGTCATGGAGATTTTGCTATAGTAGCGGTAGCAGCGTTGCTAGAGGTTGATGATGGGAAAATAACCCGTGCGGCAATATCAATAGGTGGAGCTAATATTAGTCCAGTCCGCCTAGTTAAAGCTGAAGAAGCACTTATTGGGATGTTAGCTAATGAAGATACATATAAAGTTGCGGCTGATATTGCTCAAGAAATCGAATCTATTTCAGATGCTTATGTAACTTCTCAGTATAGACAACGGCTAGCCGGCACTCTTGTACAGCGGGCTCTAGTAAAGGCCGGTGATCGCGTTAATAGGAGTTAGTGAACATGCCCGATATCAGAGAAATCCAGGTCAGTGTGAATGGAGAAGATCATTCAGCTAAAGTCGAAACCCGAACCAGTTTAGGGGATTTTTTACGTCAGAATTTAGGTTTAACAGGAACACATTTGGGATGCGAACATGGTGTATGTGGAGCTTGCACAGTAATTCTTGATGGTGAGGCAGTTCGGTCATGTTTAATGCTAGCGGTTCAAGCTAATGGTCATGAGGTTACCACTGTTGAGGGACTAGCTGGAGAAGAAGGTGAACTTCATCCTTTACAGGAAGCATTTTGGAAGCATCATGGGCTGCAGTGCGGCTTTTGTACCCCAGGTATGCTTACTTCATTAGTAGCGTTTTTACGTGATAACCCGAACCCAAGTGAACGAGATATTCGTGAAGCTATTTCAGGAAATATTTGTCGCTGTACGGGGTATCAAGGAATTGTTGACGCTACGCTAGAAGCAGCAAAAGTAATGCAAGGGAGGGTCTAGGCTTATGGGTGTTCGTTATCTAGGAGCCGAAGTGCAACGCATGGAAGACCCGCGATTATTGACCGGTCACGGGCGTTATGTGGATGATATTAAATTAGAAGGAATGTTGCATGCCGCTTTTCTTCGTTCGTCCCAAGCCCATGCTAAAATCCATTCAATTGATATTACTGCAGCCTCTGATCTAGTAGGTGTTCATAGGGTGTTTACTCTTGCTGATCTCGGCGCAAATTACCAAAAACCCATGAATCAATTATATCCTGCTCCAGTAATTGAACAGAATAAAACTCAGTATCCTTTAGCAAAAGATGAGGTTTGCTATGTTGGTGAAACAATTGCTGTTGTAATAGCGGATAGCCGGGCGATAGCTGAGGATGCTCTTGCACTAATTAATGTGGAATATAAAACTCTTCCAGCGGTAATAGACGTTCGGACAGCGCTCGAAGAAGGTTCTCCGTTAGCACACTCTGATACGGAATCCAATTTAATGGGTAAAATGCGTTCTAAATTTGGTGATATTGAGGATGCATTTAATAAGGCTGATCATGTGTTTTCTGCTGGTTTTATGCAACACCGGGGAGGATGCCACTCGATGGAGACCAGAGGTGTAATAGCTCGCGACGATCCATGGGGGGATGGGCTAACTATATGGACCAGCGCTCAATCACCTTATCTTATCCGGAGAGCTTTAGCTAATTGGTTAGGTGAACCAGAAGAAAAAATTCGAGTAATAGCTCCTGATGTTGGAGGTGGATTTGGACCCAAGGCAGGGTTTTACCCGGAAGAGATCGTAATACCATTAGTGGCGCGAATAATGGAGCGTCCAGTCAAGTGGATTGAGGACCGACAAGAGCACTTTGTCTCAACAACCACCCAAAGGGATCAGTATTGGGACTTAGAAGTTGCATGCAACGTAGATGGAAAAATTCTTGGACTAAGGGGAAAAGTTACCCATGAGAATGGAGCCTATATACCCTATGGTATTCTTTTGCCGAATAGTTCTTTAACACCACTACCAGGTGCATATTCAATTCCGGCCATAGATGTGGGTGTAGATATTATTTTTACAAATACGGTTCCAAACTCACCTGTTCGTGGCGCAGGGCGACCTTGTGGTATTTATGCTGTAGAACGTATGGTTCAGGTTGTTTCTCGTAAACTTGGCATTGACCCAGCGGTTGTACGTCGGCGAAATTATGTTCGTCCAGAACAAATGCCATATGAAACGGGTGCTAAACTTCGTGGTGGAGATCCTGTTGTTTACGATAGTGGGGATTATGAAGCACTGCTAGATAAGGTGTTGGAACTGTCCGATTATGAAAGTTTTAAAGATCGTCAGATAGCCGCCCGAAAAGAAGGGCGATTTTTAGGTATAGGTATTTCTTCGTGTATAGAAGATACGGGGATGGGGCCGTATGAAGGTACAACTGTTAGGGTAGATGCTTCTGGTAAAGTTATTGTAAAAACGGGGGCAGCGAGCCAAGGGCAAGGCCATCATACAATGATTTCGATGATAGTTGCAGATAATTTAGGGGTAAAGCCAGAGGATATAATTTTTGAATCTGCTGATACCGCTAAGTTTCCTCACGGCATCGGTGCAATAGGTAGTCGTATAGCAGCTAATGTAGCTCCTTCAGCTTTTGATGCAGCCAGTAAAGTTCGAGAAAAAGCAATTAAATTAGCTGCTGAAATCCTTGAGACGGCTGAAGCTGACCTTGATATAGAGTCTGGTATTGTTCGTGTTAACGGTGCTCCTGACGTTTCAATTTCTTTGGGTGAACTTGCGGTTAAGTTAACTCCACCGTCTTCTACGAGAGTTCCGACTGGCTTTGAGCCGTTGCTAGAGGCCACCTCATTTGAGGGATCCGCCGGTTCGCCGATTGCTAGTGGTTCTAATGTAGCTGAGGTTGAAGTTGATAACGGAACTGGTGAAGTAAAGGTACTTCGGTATTCGGTGGCTCATGACTGCGGCATTATGATTAATCCTATGATTGTACATGGGCAAATTGTTGGCGGGGTGGTGCACGGTATTGGTAATGCACTATTTGAGCGTATGATTTATGATAAACAGGGACAACCGCTGACAATGAACTATGGAGAGTATTTACTTCCCTTAGCGAGTGAGATGCCTCGAATTGATGTAACCCATATGGAAACACCCTCTCCTCTTAATTCATTGGGTGTTAAAGGTGCAGGTGAGGGGGGTACTATACCTGCAGCGGCGGCAGTTATTGCTGCAATAGAAAACGCTCTGGAGGAGTTTTCGGTAGAGATAGATTATTATCCTGTAGATCCACAGTATTTACTAGGTTTAATTGATTCTAGCATAGACTCAAAATCTAGTAGCCGCTTATCTTGATAATCTAGGTTCTATTTTACCATTTCCTGATAATAGAATAGCTATAGGACGGGTAGGTTCAAAATAAGATAGAACTATTACGGCTATTACAGTTAGTGGCACACATAAAAACATACCTACTATTCCCCAAATACTTCCCCATAAGGCAAGAGATAGAATAACTACTAGAGGGCTAATGTTTAATGAACTTCCTGTTAAACGAGGTTCGAGAATATTACCTATCACAAATTGTATTAATCCAATTCCACCGAGAACAATAAAAAATGGTACAGGTGAAGAAAATTGTATTAAGGCAAGCATTGCCGGAAAGATAACGCCTAGCAGAGATCCGACGGTCGGTATGTAGTTTAGAAGAAATATTATAAAGCCCCAAAACTCAGCAAAATCTACACCAACAATTTTGAGAATTGCATAGCTTATTATGCCTGTAAGTAAACTTGTAAAGGTTTTAATTGCTACATAGGTCTGAATCTGTTTCTGCATTCTATTTAGTAAGTCTTGTACTTCGTTTCGACGTTTCTCTTCAGGAAATAGTGCAGATAGTTTTTTTTGAAATCCTTTTTGTTCAAATAATAAAAACAAAACGTAAATTAAAACTATACCGAAGCTACCAGCAAAGCTGGCAGTGGCGCTAAGAAAACGCGTTGCCAGAGAGCGCAGATCGATTTGCTCAAAAATTGCTGCGATGTCAGGTGGTTTATTAAGCCCTAAGATTGTAGATGCCTTAGAAATAAGTATTTCAATGTTAGCTTGATAAGTATTAGCTACTAAGCTTACTTGTCCGATATTATCACTTATCAATTCAGCTATAATTGTAAGTCCAATTATAAGTGTAGCGATTGCTAAGGCCATAGATAAAGAAATTGGAATACGATAAGACCCTATCGGAATAAGATGAAATCCGCGGGCTAGGGCATTTATTAGATACCAAATCATTACTGCCACAGCTATAGGAATCAATAAGTCCCGTCCCTCTATTAACAGAACGAATGTTAGGGCTAGAACAAGTATGGATGAGGCAAACGCGATAGCTTTACTTGATACTTGTTCGCGCATAAAATCCTCCTTCTTATAATT